>Ga0187843_10000002_pt1 | contig 240970 bp, 236 predicted proteins | sample SpaLakP09_SKY_43_FD_134516 | JGI IMG/M metagenome (GOLD analysis project Ga0187843, IMG submission 134516) | Oligotrophic lake water microbial communities from Sparkling Lake, Wisconsin, USA - SP09_SKY_43 | ecosystem: Environmental > Aquatic > Freshwater > Lake | place: USA: Sparkling Lake...
GAGCCTTGCTGCTACACGTGAGGGCGATCCTCGCACACCACCAATATCCCGCAGCCAGGTCACCCAGGAAATGCCTACGGCCGCTGAACTAGCTGACCCCAAAGCCTACCAACAATATGAAGCGAGGCAAAACGCACGACTGTATGCAGCTTATGTACTAGCTGCAGATGAGGAAATACCACGTCTGCGCGAAGCAATTGCCCGTGCACGCGACATGGGTATCGCGCCAGCAGAGCTTGCCAAAGGAGAAGAGAAATTACGCCGCATCACTGCCATGCAGGGGCAGTTGCTCAATGAACATCCAGAATTGCAAAATGGTACAACTGCCAGGAGCGGCCTAAAATAGTGCCTGCAAATTCAGTCACAGGATATCCACTTGATACGGTCATCTGCAAGTGAGTCGACCATGTAAAAGTTTGCTGGATCAAATTGCACCTGGAATTTGATCCAGCACGACAATTATTTTTTGGCCGGTTTTTGAATATGACAATTTGCATCCAGAAAGCGCATGGCTCCAGTGTAATTGGTATCCCAGTCATCCATTAAATAATTACCGGCCTCTTCCACGAAATTATTCCAGTCTTCCAGCAAGCCTTCCTGCTTTTCGTGAGGTGCTGCTGTTTTAATCCAGTCTGTTGCAAGTTCAGGATTAAATCCTTCATTACGAAATTTTTTCACCAGGCTTTTTACCGTCTTTTCTGGCAAGCTCGTTTTAGGTGTAATGCCACCTACGATACAGACAAACAAAGTCAGCAAAGAATCGATATCGGTTTTGCCCTTGGTCAATTTCGTCCATTCCTTGGACACCAGGGCATCGTATTCAGAAGTGTCTTCGACTTCATGGTCGCGCAAATAATAGTGATCCTTGAGTTCATACACCAGCTTGTCGAGAGAAGCTGATTTATCTTGCAGGCGCGGCAGATCATGGGATTTGATCTCACCCAGTATGCGCTCAACAATGGCATGAAATTTCTCAGGGACATCAGCCAGATCAATGGCAGACAATGCTTTTTTCAACTTCGCCGCAGTGTATGTACGGATAGCGTCGATCAGGCTCGCGAACTCTACTTGATTTTGCAATGTCGCCTCTGGCTTGCCAAACATTTGCAACAATAAGGCAGTGCGAACCACTGACACCGCCTCTACATCATCTTCTTTCAGATAACTTGCAGACAAGCCCAGCTCTTCACCAAACCAGTAGCCCGCCTCGATTTCCAGCGCATTCATCTGCCGGTGCTCGAGCGTGTTCCTATACTCAATTGGCTTTTCTTTGAGTGACCAGGCTTCCAGAAAATCCTCTACCTTACCCTTTGCTTCATGCCCCAGCAAGGCGTATTCTGGCATGGCAAACAGTGCTTTCAACAAACCTGAGCCACCGCGCGACAAAGTCAAAAAGGTATTGTCGCGTATCATCTTGGCAGCCAGTTCAAGGTCACCCTTGGTGGTCTCGATCAGATACAGGCTGGCAAGATTAACGATACGTTTGCGTGCCGCTTCAATTTCAGGGCGCAGATATTTACTACCGAAAGCATCCGCTATTTGCACCATGCCTTTTGGGGCTTCCGCCTCAATCGCAGCAATCTTGCTGGTGGAGATTATCGCCTTTTGTACGCCATAACGCAGCGCCGATTCAAAATAGGGGCGATTATCAAGCAGGGCAATTTCAAAAGTATTTTCAGGCATAAACACCAGAATAGAAGCAGGCTATGGAATAGAAAGGCAGGCAGAAAAACTCCTGCCTGCCACGTGCATCAATAAAAACATCAACAATTACAAGGCAGACTCTTCGTCATCATCCTTATCGTCGCCATCATCATTATTTTTAGGACGCTCTTCCTGCTCTTCTTCAGCACCGCCCTCGCCGCCTTCCAGCAATTCATCTTGCGCCAGACTTGCCTGGTAAGCCTTGTAACGTGCACGCAATTTCATCAACACTTCGCGGAAAATTTCTGGCAACTCATAACGCAGGAGGTAGGTCACCTGCATCCAGTCATGGTCTTCCAGATTTGCCATATCCAAAGGCGATGCCAAACTTTCAGTGTCACGGGTCAGATTGAGTAAATCATCATCACGTGCCTGGGTTTTATTGTCGTCACCGTACTCATACAAATCGAAAGTCGCATAACGGTAGAAATGCTCCACCATTTGCGCCCTGTCCAACAGATAATCGACGAGTGCATCATAGCCGCCCTCCACTTCTGCGATTTCATACAAGAACTCTGCCGGATCAGCGCCCTCTCGGAAAATGACGGAATTGACCATGCCACGCAATTGCTCATGGGTCTGGTCGCCATAGCGGCGCTCCAGCACCACTGCCTGGGCAAATTGTTCAGGCGTGACCAGCAGATTCACCAAAGACTCTTTGGATGCATCGTATTCACGAATAATCGCCAGCAGATCCTTGGCCGGGAATTCATCCAGAGCGGCTACCAGTGCTTTGTCGCCTTCGGTTTCTGCCAGGTTGGCCAGTGCATGTTCAGCACCGGCGATATCACCCGCCTTGACCAGGCTTTGGGCTTCGATTAATGCAGGATAATTCATCTGTACTCCTATTCTTTGCGGTCAAAACCTTGCTCAGCCAACCAGTCCGCACCGGCTTCGCCCAGATCATAATCATCACCATCATCACCGTCATCGCGACCATGTCTGCCGTACTGGCCGTCAAGATCGCCATGCTCTTTCAGCTCTTCATTTTCCTCATTGGCTTCCTTATCTTCGTCCTCGTCAGCGCCAACTGCTGCGCTGGCTCCAGCCTTGCGCGTGGTGTTGCTACGGTTCAGATATTCCAGCGCTGCAGCCGTTACCAGAAAGGTTTCACCATCCGGGTCTTTCAGAACGATGCGGCTCAACGGCTCAGCCCATGGTTCCAGCTTGACTGCTGCGGAAAGGGTTTTCCAGGAAGGGAATTTGCCTGCTTCTTTGGTAATCAATGACTCCATTGTCAATGGATTCATGAAGATGAAGCCCTCATGAAAAGCCACTGCCAACATTTCAGGATTGCTTGCCATCATCGGCAACAACATAGGCAATTGTTCTGCCTTTTCGCGCAATCTGGCTTTGAGCACGTTTTTGCCCTCGGAATCGGATTTCAAATCATCCAATTCAGCCTTATAGAGCGGAATAATATCTTCAAAAAAACGCGACAATTTCACTGCAATACTCCTGATAAATAATTTTTCCAAATTTCGGTCGCTGTCTCGATAGGAGAATCCAGCAAATTGCGCCTGCGATTTTCATCATAGGCCGTACGGGCAGCTTCGTCCGATAAAACATCGTAAGCTTCTTTGACCGCATGGAATTTTTCCGGCGCCAGTTCAGAATCATTCCTGTCTGGATGAAACTCTGCTGCCTTTTGACGAAACGCCTTCTTGACGTCTGCCAGACTCGCATTGGTGGCAATACCGAGAATAAAATAATAGTCTTTCATACACACCTTTGGCTTGCACTCGGACTTGAATTGATACTGCAGATCAGCAGCGAAGAACAAGGGAACCCATTTGCATGGATTCCCCTATGCAGGAGTAAGCCAGAATCAACTAGTCCTGTGGATGCATCTTAATGGTGATGACCGTGTTCGCCATGCACATGACCGTGTACAACTTCTTCATCAGAAGCTTCACGAACTTCCAGCACTTCTGCATCAAAACGTATGGTCATGCCAGCCAGAGGATGGTTACCATCTACAGTAACCACACCTGCATCGATTGCAGTAACGCGGAACTGCATGGTTTCACCAGTTTCTGGCTCACGTGTTTCAAACATCATGCCCACTTCAATATCAGGAGGGAAAGCGCTGATATCTTCTTCACGCACAAATTCTGGATCAAATTCGCCAAAACCATCTTCTGGTGCCAAAGTCACGGAAACTTTGTCGCCCACGGCTTTGCCATCCAGCGCGGCCTCAACTGCTGGCAAAATGTTATCATATCCACCATGCAAATAAACGATGGGCTGCTGATTCTGGTCGATGACCTCGCCCTCAGCACTGAACATAGTGTAATTCAAAGTGACAGCGGTATTTTGTGTGATTTGCATGACAAATAAATAGAGTAATTGCGCATTACTGCGACAAGATTGAAATGAGCGACATGAATATGTAGCCGCATAAATAACCATATGTAGCCTATAAGCACCCATTTCAATAGGCTAACCGCACATTGTAGCAGAGCCGCCTATTGAATGCCAAAACCGCCTACTATAGTCAGGCTGACACAAATGAAGGCAGCTTTATCAAAAAAATTCAAATATTCAATCTTCTGCATTGCAACACGCGAAGTACAAATAGCAAAAGCCACAGAAACCATGTTTATTTCCACTAGTACAACAAAACCCTAGTATTGCCAATCCTCATAGGCCAATGGCAATTTATTGAGCAAATTGCGATGCTCGCGCCATTTCGGTAGAAACTTATCCATATATTGACGGAAACGGTCATTGTGATGGCGCTCCAGCAAATGAACTAATTCATGAACAAGAATGTATTCCAGGCATTCAGGTGGTTTTTTAACGAGTTCGAGGTTTAACCAAATACGCCGGGCTTCAATATTGCAGCTACCCCATTTTGTTTTCATTTTCTTAATGCCACAAGCTTTTGGTTTGCGTTTAATAATAGGCGACCAAAGCTCCACCAGTTCGTCAACTTTAACTTTTAGTTGTTCGCGATACCAGTTATTTAACACCAGCAGTCGGTTATCGACAGAAGTACCGGGCTGAACAAAGAGCCGAAGCTTGTTTTTAGCTTTCGTTTCAATGCGATGCTTACCAACTTGCTCAATCACTTCCAGGCGATATTGCCGCCCCCACAGGTAATGACTTTCGCCATTAATCATTTCACGCTCGGTTTGACGTGGCTGCTGGCTAAAATCAGCCTGCTGCCTACGAATCCAGGCGAGTTTTGAAATAATGGCCAGGCGCACACGCTCATCGCTCACATGATGAGGCACTGCAACACGAACTTTTCCATCCGGCGGTAAAACAGCAAGGTGAAAATTCTTGATATTCTTCCGGATCACTTGAATTTCCATGCTACTGATGACTAACAAGCTCTCTGTCGCGCTCGCATCAATTATTCTGCCCAAAGTTTCAGCCTTAAAAAATTCTATTGATAGTCGCGTTGATTTTTCGCCAACTCCAGCACCCTTGCGACATCCACATCGTACCCAGCAGCCTCTTCACGAATCGCATTGGCGATTTCCCGCTCTTTGAAACGGTCACCCACCCAGTCCGCCTTTTTGGTATAACGAATAGCGGTATCTATTTTGTTTGCCAGGACCTCATCACTATTCAGATTATCAAACAAGGCCCTTTTAGCCTGGCTATCAATGCTGGCCGGATAAGGATTTTTCGTATCTCCCTGCGGCTTCACAACCTTGCGAGCAAGACTTTTGATTTTTTCCAAATATTCTTGGTAGCTGATCACTTGTTTGCGTCGATCCTCAATGATGGCATCCAGTAACTCTGACATCCGCTCATAGTATTTCGGATTAACCGGATTTTCATCAATAATGGTCTTACGCATATTGTTTTCAATGGTCTCTGCCATAGCCTCAGGGTTTCCCTTAATGCCATCTGGCAAGTCATCCAAGGCCTGCTCACCTTTTTCAACAATCAATTGAATCAAGCCCATCTCTTCAAAATCAATCAGTTTCTCACTACCTTCTGCGCGAATATACATGTCCAGCAAATGGCGCATGGCAGGTTCAAAGCGTTTCATGTCCAGGTAATCGCCACTAGCTAATTTCACTTCGTCGCGCATTTTTTCATAATGGATTACATCGACCTTAATTTGCCCGACCTGTTCAGCAGAGAACCCTGCCACGCGTAGCTCGTTGGCAATATTGGCGTAACTGCGCAAAAGTTTGCCTACGGTTTTGTATAGCGCAATACGCAAGGCTTCACGGTCCGACAAATCCTGAGCTTTGCTCGTATCACCACAAAAGTAAGCGATATAATCTTTTGTGTCACGCGGCAGCATGACAGGTTCACACAAGGCCTTAACAGCTTCGAGTGCATCCGTCAGCTCGATTTTGGCCGAACCCAGGCGATCTTTCAACAAACCCGCCACATCATCAGCATCGTAACCGTCCAGTGCATTTTCCGTATAACTCTGCACCGCCTTATTGAGTGATTTAAACAAATCTTTGTAGTCAACGATATAACCATAATCTTTGTTATCGCCATCCAAGCGATTCACCCGGCAAATGGCCTGGAACAAATTATGGTCTGCCATTTGTTTATCGATATACAAATAGGTCGCAGATGGTGCGTCAAAACCAGTCAATAGCTTGTCTACAACAATCAGCAGGCGCATTTGTCCTGGCTCTTTGATAAAGCGTTGTTTTACTTCTTTTTCAAAATCTTCAACACGCTTTACCGCCTCATCTTCCGGCAACTCGAAATAATCAGCCAGCATCTTTCGGTACGTGTCGTACTTGAATAGCTTTTCAGTTAAGCCTTCGCCGGACTCTTGGCCTTTCATATCGGCAGCAGCGGGTTTGTAGCTGGTAACAATGGCGCACTTATGCTTGAAGTCTGTTTGACTAAACATGTCATACACCTTGCATGCCTGGTAAACACTGGCACAGACCAGCATCGCGTTGCCGCGCCCGTCCATTAAACGCGGCTTGGTTTCCATGTCCAGCAAAATATCGTTCACGATTTGCTCAAGGCGTGACTTGCTCGACAACACCTTTTGCATCGTGCCCCATTTCTGTTTGAGCAGGGTTTTATTAAAGGCAGTCAGCTCGCGCGTTTTTGCTTCAAACCATTCATCCACCTTTTTTTGCGTCGTAATACTCTGATCAATGTCGCGCGCTTCGTAGCGCAAATCCAGGATCACACCGTCCTTCACGGCCTCATCAAATTTATAGGTGTGAATATAGGGGCCAAATACTTCCAGTGATTTACGTTTCTCTTTTTTGAGTAGCGGTGTACCAGTAAAACCGATGAACATCGGTGCAGGACCCGCTTCACTGACCAGAATGGCCTTCATCGCATCGTGTAATTTGCCCGACTGCGTGCGGTGACATTCATCCACAAAGACAAACAAATTACCTTTGACAGAAAAATTCGCTGGAAGATTTTTTCGTAACTCATCTATATAGTCGTCAGCAGCGTTCTCATCTTCATCATCGCTGTGACGTCCAAACTTATGAACCAGAGAGCACAGCAACCATGGGTTAGTCTCATTAATACTTGCCAATAGATGAGCGCCACTGCTGCTACGCTGGATATCCTCATCAACCCCTTTGAACACTTTTTCGATTTGTTCGTCAAGTTCAGTACGGTCAGTAATAATCAATACGCGGGCATCATTCACGTTTTCGCGTATCCATTTTGCCAACCAGACCATCGTCAGACTTTTGCCAGAACCCTGGGTGTGCCAAATAATCCCCCCTTCGCGACGGGCGATATGACGTTTGGCAGCTTGAATGCCAAAGTATTGATTATGGCGGCATGTTTTTTTAATGCCGCTATCAAACACGATATAGTCGTGAATAATCTCCAGAAAACGCTGTTTATTGCACACCTGGGCAAGATGGCGCTGCAACGGGTTATCAAATACCTGCGCACTGTCTTCTTTCCACTCCAGATAATGCTTTTCTGGCGTTTCTATGGTGCCATAGCGCATACCTTGCGTCTCATTACCCGCCATCACCAGTTGCATCGTAGTGAAGTAATTGCGGATAAACGCCTTTTTCTGGTTGTCTAAATTCTGGCGAACGCCTTCACTGAAAGAAACCGAAGAGCGCTTTAGCTCAAGCACACCCAAAGCGATACCATTAACGTACAGAACAATATCCGGGCGCTTTTTATTTTCGCCTTTCACCGATACTTCTTCTGCGATAGCAAAATGATTGTTTTCCGGATGATTCCAATCGGTCAGCCAAATGGTTTGCTTCACCTCCCCTGCACCGGCTTTCTCTTTGACGCCGTAACGCAATAGCCGATAAACTTCTTTATTCGCATCAAAGAGTTTTTTACCTTCACCTAAAGCCGCAGCAGTGTCCAGGCGGCGGATGGCTTTTTCTATCAGTACAGAATCAACACCCTGACTGCCTAGCCATTTGCGCAAAAGGCCAGTCTCAATATTGCGATTGCCTTCACGGTCATGCCAGTCGCCCAGGTATTCATAACCCAGCTCTTGCTCGAAAAAAGTGACGACTCGCTCCTGGGTAAACTTTTCTTTTTGGCCCACGTTACTCATCAATGCCCCCATGATTGCCTCGCAATACATTCAACATCATTTTTTCATGTTCTTCAATCTCTGCCTCATCCCAACGCTTCCGCTTATTCATTAATACGATCATTGCATGCAGTTTCAAGCTATCGATCTTTTGTTTTTCAATTTCTTCTTGAAAATGCCCTAATTTTAAGGTCGGATCAAAATTGCTTAAGCGCGAATTCTTGCTATGGCTGATCAAACACAAATTTCCAAATGTATTTAGGGGTTTGCTCTCTAATGGTTTGTAACCATCCATTGGATGTTGAGGGTAAAAATGCTCTACAGAGCTTCGGAACGTGAATTCAAACTTTCTGACAATCCCGCTATCGCCACTGTTATTACACCAGAGCAGGTAATCTAAATAATTAAATACAAAGTTGTTTTCGATATTGCCATAAACCAATCGTCCACGAGCTATCTCATCAATGGTCACAGGTGATATGCGCTTAGGTTTCACCTCTCGATACAGCATATTCAGGTAAGATTTAGGTACCCCTGTACACAAGAAGCGATCAAACACAAAAGCTTCGGCTTGTGCCTGCAAGTACTCCAGGTAGACAGACGCTTTAATCTCGTTTGCTGGCTGCTTCCAAAGGTGATTAAGTGCACCATTGAGCCAGTGTTTGTAGACCAGGGTTGGTGTAGAAACATGAAAGGCCGATAGCAGCATCAATATATTACGGTTAATGCCTTCATAGCCACCTTCATCACTACTTGTATTGATACGCCCACTAGAATCAAAACTATTGATGAAACTGCTACTACCTGACTTATACAGTTTTAAACGCTTTAAACTCCACACATCTTTATTATTAAGAAATTCACGTTTTATCACATACTGGTCAAACAAATATTTGCACTTTAGCAATGCAAAAGTAAATGCCTTGACCGCATTAATCTTATCGACAGTCTTTTCACCAGAATTCAACCGCAGTATGTACTGATCAAACAGCTCAATTAAGCGTTTATCATCTAAAGAAAAACCGTCATTCGCAGCTAACTGCTTGCCGTCAGCCGTCCATACTCTCAATACATGCAATAAAAAGTTAGAGAAATTGATCACGCTGCTAAAGCGATCTGGCTCGACCTCATCTTTTTTAGCATCTTTTTTTGTATCATTTTTCTGCGCGGTTACCGCACCCGGCTTAATAATGTCTTGAATACTTAGCGACCCGACTTCAGCCACAACTGGTGTATTTGCGTCAGGTTTTAGGCTTACTGCCAAGGCGAGCTGTAAATCTTTAAAATTATTCAGTTCAAAGCGCCCCCAATCATTCTCACCAAATATCTTCGAGCGCTCATCTACCGTGAAACCATATTGAACATAGCGCTCCATATCAGAGCAGGCTTCCCACACCTTGTTTAACGCACTAATGCTACTGGCTTTGTCATCATCGTCTGCTATCTCATTCAGTACAGACATCATGCGCGCCTTGATGATTTCGTGTTTTTCCAACTGTTCACCACGGCTATTCATCACCTCGAAATAGTGATTTAAGTCTGTATCTTCTGGCACCTCCACCCGCATGATTTGAACATGCTCGAATAAGTAGCGACTAAAGTCGCCTAGCTGATCTTTTAGCTGGCTAAGCGCTTCTTCAATCAAACGATAACCGTTAACAATACCTTCGTTGTAATCATCAGTATTAAGAAGATGCAGAGGATATTTTTCCCCGAACAAAGCATCAAAGGTGGCGCTGGATTTAGGGCGACTTTCAAACGTAATATTGGTTTTGCTATACCAGCCCATATCATAATTGACAGTGCTATTATCTTTTCCAAGCCTGCCATTTTTTAGGCAAGTTGCTATCAGGGATAAAGTGGTAAAGCGCTGCTGACCATCAATCACCTCATAGGTGCCGTCTTTACGCTTGAATACGACCAAAGTACCAATGTAATAGCGCGTGGCGGTAGTTTTTTTCAGGCTATCGATTACATCCTGAATTAGCTGCTCGATTTCGCCTTTACCCCAGGCATAATTGCGCTGATACATGGGCACAAGATAGGTCGCGTCGCTTTTCAGCAAGTCTTTGACAAGAAATGCAGTGATAGGATTTGGCTTACTCATAATAATTCATCCCCTTAAAGAGTATGACCAGGGGATCTTTAGCTGCCTCGGCAGGTCTATTGTTCAGGTTTTGGCTGCCAGACAGTGTAGCTAAGGGCAAGCTTAAAAAGTCGGAGGGCTGAATCGACTCCTTGAGCTTGATAAACCAATTGTTGTTCAATACATGATTATCCATGCTGGCAAGTTGCACTACTTGTTGAGAAATGCGTAAACGATAAGCCCAGATGAATATTTTCTCGATAGCCCGTGAGATTTCTACAAAACCGAATTTATCAATGTAATACACCAGCAAGCAATCAAATAAACTGCGGACATATTTATCACCGATGCGCTTTTTATTCTCGTAACTGTTTAAAGTTTTGAGGATATTGTGTGCCTGCTCTGTCAATACCTGACCACCAAAGTGTTGGTCATCTGTATGCTCTGCGCTCACAACCTGCCGTATCTGCGCATCATAGTGACGAGCCATTTCAAAAAAACGACGGCCGTTAATTAGCATTTGATCCAGATGGAATGGAAATCCCATTTCATGGCCATCAATTTTGCGCTGATACTGCTGGTTATAGTCATCCACAAAGTGGTGAGCGATGCGTAAAACATTGACATAAGGAAAATTGCCTACTTTATCCAGGCTCACACCTTTAAATAGCGAAACATCATCTTTGCCAAAATAACGGGCAGAATGACCTCGCGTCCATTGCCGAATGCGATACAGATATTTGCCAAACAAGTTAGCCAGTGCCTTGGTCTTCAAGTCTTCCCAGTGCGACACAGTCATGGCTTTTAAATGGTTTTCGGCCTCGCTGAATTCTCGCAGGTGAAATGCTTTCAACAAATCATGTGGCTCCAGATCGCGACCCCGGGAATTTTGTGAGTCAAAAAACTGAAAAGCTTCGGATACGTCCGTCAAGGTAAAAGTAACAACTTCACATTTATTCAGCAAAAAATCGATATGATTTTCAGTGAATTCAGCACGAGATACATGCCGTTTGATTTCCAGGTAATTTTGATGTAGGTTGCGCTGAGAGACTTCACTGTCGAACTTAACGGCTGAGACAAAAATCTCAAGGCTGCGTTTTAAGGTGACCAGCGTGTTTTGCAAGTCAGTGCGCTTGATGCGTCTGTCTTCATTAGCCTTGTCTGCTTCAATGCGGGTTTCAATAATCGCCAGCACTGCCAACGTCAAGGTGAGTGTGCGCTGCTGACCATCGACTATATTCAGACAACCCTGATTTTCATCATCAAGATGGAAGACCAGGGTGCCGAGGCGATATGCCTGCTTGTTTTTGTGCAGATCGATATCCTGAAATAATTGGCTGACATGATGGCTAGTCCACTTATACGGACGCTGATAAACCGGAATCGTCAGTTTTGGTTTCGCTAATAAATCTTTGACTGCAATGACAGCACTGCCTAGGGACTGATTCATACCAGCCTCGTCTTCCCGGTCAGCAGCTCTTGCATCATGCCTTGTTTGATTTGCTGGGTTTTGTGCAGTCGTTGTTGTAGGGCTTCCAGGTCTTTGTCCATGTCTGAGAGGACATTAGCGATGGCGGTTTGTTCATCCTTACTGCATGGGAAGGATTGCAAAATACTCTCAATTGTCGATGCATTGAGACTTGGGACGCCTGAAGCTTCGTTATAAGACATCCAATCAATCAAGTAAAATTTGTAATAAACAAATTTTTCATCAAACTTGGAATTAATTTCCGAATAAAATAATGTGTCAACTGTCCAAAAAGGCGAATCAAGAAAACGTGGTTTATTGATTGTTCCTTTTCGCCCAATCAGTACCGATGGTTTATCAAACAAAAATGAATTCGTTCTACCTATCTCGCCGCCAGTTGCTAATATTGGATACTCGCCATCGGCGACTTCAATTTTTTTTTGATCTCTACCGTGGCGAATTGATAAAACAGAGCGCAACTCTATCACCTCCCAATCCCCCGGAATCTCCCCCAACTCAGTTTGTTTATAACCAGTATTGAGCTGATCAAACGGTGGTAAGCGTTTTTTGCCGGTGATGAGTTGTTGCATGGCGGCGGTTTTGATGGCGCTTTTTTTGTTGATGAGTTTTTCTAAGGCGGCGATCAGCGCATCGACATCGGATAGTGCGTTGGCGATGGCGGTTTGTTCTTCTTTGGTTGGAGGTGTAGGAATCGGGTATGTTTTAAGTTTTTGCCCATTAATATTTGCTTGACTAACAGCAACGCTCAAAACTAGCTTGCTATACAACTTTGAGTGATAGGAATTTAGTACGTAATTTAAATAATCCGCATCCAGCAAACTTTCAATTCTATTAATTCTAATCAAATATCCCGCAAAAACGGCAGGATATTCTCCTTTATATATTGATGTTTTACCTACGAGGTCGACAGTGTTTGTTCTATTAAACAAAACATCATTTTTATTAAGTTTGTACTTGGCTATTTCAGTTGAGTCAGATGTATACACAAGTCCATTCCAATCGATTTTTCCCGACCGGAGATTTCCCATTCTCAAAACTGGCATTAATCCCATTTCACTCGATTTAGCGGAAGAGCCGTATTCAACAGTAGTAACCAATTCACCAAGAGATTTAATCTCCCAATCCTCAGGGATAACCCCAACTTCAGTCTGCTTATACCCCACTGGTATCGATTGCTTCTCCATCACGCTCACCATGCCAAGCCCATTTTTTTCAGGTGTTCATCGACCTTGCCACTCAGCGTCGCGACCTCATCCACCAAATTAGGCATAGGTATGCTGTAACGCTCTTCCAGGGTTTTAACGCGATTGGCGAGTTGCTGGGTGATGCGCTCGACTTCAGCGATGATGCTGGCTTGTAAGGTGGCGAGCCATTTGTCGTCCACGATCAGGGATTTGATTTCTTCCACCTTGAGTTGCGGGTATTTGGCAAAGACCAGTGCATCGAGTTTTTCTTGTGCGTCTTTGAGGTTCTTTTTGTGCTCGGCTTCTTGTTCTATGAGTTTTTTGACTTTGTTGAGTGTCGCTATTTCGTCTTTGTCTGTTGCAAGTTTTAAGCGAGCGGCGACGCTGGCTTTGTTGACTTTGCCCGTGTCGGTCATCGCATCTGCCAGCAAGCCGTCTTCGGTGGCGTGTTCTTCGATATAGGCTTCCAGCGCCTGGCTGCTGGTGTCGCATTCGCCTTGCAGTGCATCGATTGCGGTTTGCTCGGCGCTAAAGAAGCGTGCGACGATCAATGCTGGCGGAATCAGTTCGGCTTTGTATTTGGCTTTGCCGATAATCAGGTCAGGTGTTTCCTTTTGCTTGGCGTCGCCCTTGATGGTCACCAATTCGCGCAGCTTGTTACCGGCTTGCCAGCCGTCCTGGGTGATGACGTATACATCGTCTTGCATGATATCTGCCCAGTAATCCATGATGATCTGGTAGATATCGTATTTATCTAACAAGGGCGATTGTGCGTAGGCATTAAGCAGGTTTTCTGCAATACGGTGAATAATCTCTTTGGGGCTTTCATGTGCACCATCGGCAACGGTTTTTAGAGCCTGCAAATTGGCTAGAGTTTTCCAGCCATGAAATAAATCAATGGCTGTTTGAGCAAAGGTTTTAAATTCAGCGTGATGCAAGATCGTGTTTTTTACTGCGTTGGCTTCTACCTTGGCTTCGCTATAACCCGCACGTGCTGGTGCAAATAAGGTAGCGCGCACACTAGGAAAAGCTTGCCAGAATTTTTGCAGGGCATCGATATCCCGGTCAGGGATGCCGCCTTGCAAATGGGCGCTCAGGTCGTGCAGGTCTTCTGCCTCGCTGGAATCGATATAGCGCGGGATATTGAGGTTGTAGTCGTTATTGGCAATTTCGCTGACATCGACTATGCGGCTGTAGCCTTCCAGCTCTAGCTGTTTGGTGAAAACATCAACTACTTTGTGGATGTCCTGGCTGCGCAGGCGGTTTTTGTTGCCGTCTTTCATGTAGCCTTTGCTGGCGTCGATCATGAAGATCGCCTTGCGGCTGGCGGCTTGGGCTTTGTCCAGGACAATAATGCAGGCAGGAATGCCAGTACCGTAAAACAGGTTGGCGGGCAAACCGATAATGCCTTTGATATAGCCCTGCTTGATGAGGTTGGTGCGTATACGTGCTTCGGCATTGCCACGGAACAAAACGCCGTGCGGCAGAATGACCGCACCCTTGCCAGTGCTTTTGAGCGATTTGAGGATGTGCAGCAAAAAGGCATAGTCACCGTTTTTATCGGGTGGTGTGCCGTACTCAAAGCGACGGAATTCGTCGTCATTGACGTTGATGCCGTTGCTCCAGCTTTTGACCGAGAATGGTGGATTGGCGACGGCGAAGTCAAAGGCTTTCAGGCTACCATCCTCATTTTTCCATTGGGGATTGGCGAGGGTATTGTCTTGCCAGACCTTGGCGGTCACATTGTCGTGCAAAATCATGTTCATGCGTGCCAGGGCGCTGGTGGCGTTATCCATCTCTTGACCAAAAATGGTGAGGCCACGGGGTGCTTCATCACTGGCCTTCAGCAGTAAGGAGCCAGAGCCGCAGGTGGGGTCATAGACGGTGGCGTCTTGCGGGGTGTCGCTGGCGATGCCAATCACTTTGGCAACGATGCGGGAAACTTCTGCCGGGGTATAAAACTGGCCTTTGGATTTGCCGGAATCGGTAGCAAAGTGACGCATGAGGTATTCGTAGGCATCGCCCAAGAGGTCATCACCATCGGCTTTGTTGCTGGCTAAATCCAGCCCCTGGAAAATACCCACCAACTTGGTCAGACGATCGACCATGTCTTTACCCTTGCCGAGCTTGTCCTCATCGTTAAAGTCGGCTACGTCGATGACGCCTTTTAAGTCATTGGCTTCAGCGAGTTTGCTGATGATTTTATTGATTTTGTCGCCAATTTCTTTGTCGTTTTTCAAGGCGATCATGGCGTTGTAATCGGCACCTTCAGGCACTTCAATCAAACCATAAGGGTCTTTGGCATATTTGTCGGACACGTACTTCATGAACAACAGGGTTAGTACGTAATCTTTGTATTGGCTGGCATCCATACCGCCGCGCAGTTCGTCGCAACTGGCCCAAAGGGAGGAATAGAGTTCAGTTTTTTTAATTGCCATGGAGCTTCCTGATTATTTTTTTGTGGCTTGAGTGTTCTATCTGCCTGAAATTTGATCAAAACGGGCATAAAACCAGCGTTTGCTGTAGTTTTTTACACTCTGATATTGGCTGGGCACAGTAGCAGATTTTGATGATTTTGAGGACAAAATTACATGAGAATTTGTCATGTATATTGCTAAAGTTAATTATTCCAGATATTGCATGGAACAAATAAAAAACCGCCAGCGGCGGTTTTTAAAGCGATGTGAGTTTATTAAGTTTTTGTTCAAACACCAATTTTTTCAAGCATCGTACCCAATTCACGTAAGGCTGGCTCCAGCTTTGGATGCTGCGCAGCAAATTTTGCCGACAGGGCTTGCGACCTTTCACTCAGGGCGGCGAAGACAGGGTCATCATGATCTTGTGTCGTTGCCAGGACATGCCGGATATCCTCGTTCAATTTCTCCAGCAAGGATTTTAGCTCGTCATCAACTTCTTCAGTGTTTGCCAGTTCTTGATGCAGCAGACCCAGCAGATGTTTCAATTTCTCTTGTTTCATATTTTTTCTCCTTGATGGAACATTCTTAGTTTAGTTGGAGTTTAGTTGCTAATTCGCGGAAAAACCAGTACCACAGCTTCGGCAGCTATGCCTTCTTCCCTGCCCAGGTAACCCAGGCGTTCATTGGTTTTTGCCTTGATATTGACCTGGTTGATATTTACCTGCATGTCCTCTGAGATATTTGCCACCATGCCTGCAATATGCGGTGCCATCTTGGGTGCCTGGGCAATGATGGTGGCATCCAGATTACCCACCTCATACCCGGCAGCATGAATACGCTTGACGGCTTCACGCAATAAAACGCGCGAATCGGCACCGGCAAAGCGTGTATCGGTATCCGGGAAATGCTTGCCTATATCACCCAGGGCTACAGATCCAAACAGGGCATCGGTAATCGCATGCAATAACACGTCAGCATCTGAATGCCCCAGCAAACCAGTGGTGTGCGGGATGCTCACCCCGCCAATAATCAATTTGCGACCAGGCACCAGTGCATGACAGTCATAACCTTGACCTATTCTGAACGGTAACATCTTATTTTGCATCAAGCTTCCTTTATTCTGGCTGGCTATTCAAATACTGGGCGATCAATGCCATATCGCTGGGCAGAGTCAGCTTCATGTTGCGCACATGGCCTTCCACCAGTATGGGGGCGTGACCAGCAGCTTCAATAGCACTAGCTTCATCGGTGACCTGATCTGCTGCATCCAGAGCGTCGCACAATAGCTGATAACGGAACATTTGCGGGGTTTGTGCCAGCCATAAGCCATCACGAGGAATTGTTTGGACTTTGCCGTTTTCTACCCGTTTGACGGTATCAACTACGGGTAAAGCCAGCAAGCCGCCGACAGCACTGTCTGCGATCTGATCAATTAAATGCTGCAGCAGGCCGGATGTCAAACCCGGCCTGGCGGCATCATGGACGAGTACCCAATCCGAATTACCCAAAGTAGCGGCTAGTTCGCTCAAGCCATTTCTGACTGTATCCCTGCGGCTGGCACCGCCGCAACGCAAGACGGTCAGGTTTTCTGCTTTTGCCAGATATTCATCAACATATGCATCATCAGGGCTGACAAGGACATAGGTATGCTGTATTTTAGAAAACTTCAGGAAGGCATCGACAGTGTGTTGCAATACTGATTTGCCACTTATTGACATATATTGCTTCGGCGTCGTCGCCCCCATGCGAGAACCCACTCCGGCAGCAGGAATCAGCGCAACATAGCGAGGCGTATCTACCACCTTTTCAGCGTCAAAATGAAGTTCTTGCAATTGTTTTTCCATGAATGTCACAAGCTCTTGAAGCTGCTCCAATATGAAAGAGCCCCTTCGTTTATAATTAGGCGCTCATTTTAACCGCGTATCTTGTTCCGTAAGCAGCTTTTACGGCATCCCACATGTATAGCCGCAATGTCATTTGATTTCAGCAAATCCTTAGCAAAACCTGGCCATAAACTGGCACTTCCCAATTTGCATGGTTCTTCCGATGCTTATGCCCTGGCGCAAGCTGCGACGGCGCTCAAGGCTGAAAAACGCATGCTGACCATTTTTGTAGCCAACCCTGGAGATGCCCAGCGCCTGCTGGATGAAATCCCCTGGTTTAATGCAGAACTGCGCTGCCATTTGTTGCCAGACTGGGAAACCCTGCCTTACGATGCTTTTTCGCCGCATCAGGACCTGGTGTCTGAGCGTCTGGCCAGCCTGCATGAAATCCAGAATGGCAATTGCGATGTCTTGCTGGCTCCAGCTACTACCGCCTTGTTGCGCATGGCCCCGCCCTCTTTCCTGGCAGCCTACACCTTCTTTTTCAAAAAGGGTGACCGTTTGGATGAGGCAAAGCTAAAAACCCAGCTGACCCTGGCAGGCTATAGCCATGTCAATCAGGTGATGTCACCGGGTGAATATTCTGTACGCGGCGGCTTGATAGACTTGTTCCCCATGGGTTCCGCCCTGCCTTACCGCCTGGATCTGTTTGGCGACACGATAGAGACGATACGCACCTTTGATGCTGATACCCAGCGTTCGCTCTACCCTGTGCCGGAGGTGCGCCTGTTGCCGGGTCGCGAATTCCCTATGGATGAACCAGCGCGCGCAGCCTTCCGCAGCCGCTGGCGCGAAACCTTTGAGGGCGATCCGTCTCGCTCCAGTATCTATAAGGACATAGGCAATGGCATCCCTTCAGCCGGTATAGAATATTATCTGCCGCTTTTCTTTGAGCAAACTGCCACCCTGTTTGATTACTTGCCGGAAGCGCCGCATTTTGCGCTGATCGGCGATATCGATGATGCCATCCGACGTTTCTGGAACGATACCCGCTCACGCTACCAGTTTTTAAAATCTGACCGCGAACGCCCGGTGCTGGCACCAGAAACCGTGTTTCTGCGCGATGAAGACTTCTTTGCTGCGATGAAACCGCTGGCACGCTGGACCATCGCGGCCACAGATAAATCCGCTGCTGCCTCTGAAGTGTCCAGTTTTTTACCAGATATCGCTGTCAATCGCCGCGCAGACGATCCACTAACGAACTTGCGCTCATTCCTACTGCAAACTGACAAGCGCGTGATGATCTGCGCCGAAACTTTGGGTCGGCGTGAAACCTTGCAGCAGTATTTTACTGAATACGATATCCGTCTGAGCCTGTGCGACGGCTATACCGATTTTGCCACAGCAAATACCAAGCTGATGCTGGGCGTTGCGCCTCTGCACGCGGGTTTTGTGCTGGCAGATGGACTGGCCTTTATTACCGAAGCCGAGCTGTATGCGGGCAGTGGCAAACGCATAGGCCGCAAAAAACAGGAAGCCGTCACCCAGGTCGAGCACATGGTGCGCGACCTGTCAGAACTGAAAATTGGTGATCCTGTTGTCCATAGCAACCATGGCATAGGCCGCTACATGGGCCTGATCAGCATGGATCTGGGCGAAGGTGAAACTGAATTCCTGCATCTGGAATATGCCAAAGACACCAAACTGTATGTACCGGTATCGCAATTGCATGTTATTTCCCGCTATTCCGGTGCTTCACCTGATGATGCGCCTTTGCATAGCCTGGGTTCATGTCAGTGGGAAAAAGCCAAGAAAAAAGCCGCACAACAAATTCGCGATACTGCAGCCGAACTGCTTAACCTGTATGCCCGCCGCGCGGCCCGCCAGGGTCATGCCTTTGAATATTCTGCGCGTGACTATGAAGCCTTTGCTGACAGCTTTGGTTTTGATGAAACCCCGGACCAGGCAGCCGCCATTACCGCTGTCATCGGCGACATGACCTCAGGCAAGCCCATGGACAGGCTGATCTGCGGTGACGTTGGCTTTGGCAAGACAGAAGTGGCCTTGCGTGCTGCCTTCGTTGCCGTCATGGGTGGCAAGCAAGTCGCCATCCTGGCACCCACCACGCTGCTGGCAGAGCAACATGCCCAGACATTTGCCGACCGTTTTGCCGCGTGGCCAGTGAAAATTGCTGAATTATCGCGCTTCCGTTCCGGCAAGGAAATCAGTATCGCCATGAAGGGCATGGGAGATGGCACTGTGGATATCGTCATTGGCACGCATAAACTGCTGTCTGCTGATGTCAAATTCTCCCGCCTTGGCTTGGTGATTATTGATGAAGAACATCGCTTTGGTGTGCGTCAGAAAGAAGCCTTGAAGGCCTTGCGTGCAGAAGTCGATGTCTTGACGCTGACCGCGACACCAATACCACGCACCCTGGGCATGGCACTGGAAGGCTTGCGTGATTTCTCTGTCATCGCCACTGCCCCGCAAAAGCGCCTGGCGATCAAGACTTTTGTACGCGGCGAAGATGATTCTGTCATCCGCGAAGCCTGCTTACGTGAACTGAAGCGTGGCGGGCAAGTGTATTTCCTGCACAATGAAGTTGAGACCATAGAAAACCGCAAGGCCATGCTGGAAGCCCTGCTACCAGAAGCACGTGTGGTCGTAGCACATGGCCAGATGCATGAGCGTGACCTGGAAAAAGTCATGCGTGACTTTGTGGCACAACGCCATAATATTTTGCTGTGCACCACGATTATCGAAACAGGTATTGACGTCCCCACTGCCAATACCATCATCATGCACAGGGCCGACAAATTCGGTCTGGCGCAGCTGCATCAGTTACGCGGTCGCGTAGGCCGCTCGCATCACCAGGCTTATGCCTATTTATTGGTGCATGATGTACAAAGTCTGACCAAACAAGCCAATCGCCGTCTTGAGGCAATCCAGCAGATGGAAGAACTGGGTAGCGGCTTTTACCTGGCCATGCACGATCTGGAAATTCGTGGCGCTGGTGAAGTGCTGGGTGATAACCAGTCTGGTGAAATGCACGAGATAGGTTTCCAGATGTATTCTGACATGCTTAGTGAGGCGGTACGCTCGCTGAAGAATGGCAAGGAACCTGACCTGGCTGCACCGTTATCGACGACAACAGAAATCAATTTGCACATACCCGCCCTGCTGCCGAATGAATTCTGTGGTGATGTGCATGAACGTCTGTCCATTTACAAGCGATTGGCCAACTGCAGCAACGCCAACGGTATTGATGACATGCAGGAAGAAATGATAGACCGCTTTGGCAAACTGCCAGAACCCGTCAAATCACTGCTGGAAACCCATAGACTGCGCGTTGCAGCCAAGCCGCTGGGCATCATCAAGATTGACGCCCACAGCGAAGCCGCGACCCTGCAGTTTGAACCCAAGCCACCGATAGACGGCATGCGCATCATAGAGCTGGTGCAAAAGAACAAGCACATCAAACTCAATGGTCAGGACAAGTTGCGCATCACAGCCGTCATGCCCGACCTCGCCAGCCGCGTAGCCCAGATCAAGGCCACCATCAAGGCACTGCACTAATTAATTGAATAAAAGAGACAACCATGCATTTGACCATACAAGGCTTAAACAACACGCTCAGCAACAACACCGCACTCATTCAGGACATAGCCAGCCAGACCAGGGCAAAACCGGTGCAATTGAATAATCAGGCGGTGCGCCTCGATGATGCCGAATGTGATGAGCAGGCTTTGAGCTCAATACGCGAACGCTGCTTCGCTGCCCAACTTGATGTCACGGCTCTGGACAAGCAACTGACTCTGGCAGATTTCAAGCTGGTCGCCATGGACATGGATTCAACCCTGATTACCATAGAATGCATCGATGAAATCGCCGACATGCAGGGCCTGAAACCGCAGGTGGCAGAAATCACCGAAGCTGCCATGCGTGGTGAACTGGAATTCCAGGAAAGCCTGACCCGTCGCGTCGCCTTGCTCAAAGGTCTCGATGCCAGCGCCCTGCAACGTGTATATGACGAACGCCTGCAATTGTCTTTGGGTGCAGACCAGATGCTAAATATCATACAGCAAGCCGGTCTCAAGACTTTGCTGGTATCCGGCGGTTTTACTTTCTTCACCGACCGCATGAAATCCCGTCTGAACCTTGACTATACCCACTCCAATGTACTTGAGATTGAGAATGGCAAACTGACCGGCAAAGTCATAGGCACTATCGTTGATGCCGACGAAAAACAAAGAACCGTGGAACGCGTCTGTGCCGAGATGGGCATCCCGACCAGCCACACCATCGTCATGGGTGACGGCGCGAATGACTTGAAGATGATGAAAATCTCTGGTTTGTCGGTCGCATTCAGGGCCAAACCAGTTGTACGTGCGCAGGCCGATGTGGCCCTGAATTTTGTCGGGCTGGATGGTGTATTGAATCTGCTTTAAGCAGCTCCGAAATCAACGCAGAGAACACATACCAAGCAGATTTTCCAATAACTCAAATAATAGTACGAACGTTCTATTATTTGAGTTAGAATAGTTTCAGCTCATCCAGCACATCCACCTGTGCCAGGAGTAAGATCATACAAAAACTGAAACAATTGGGAGACACCGATGTTTGAAGAATTCATGGGCACCATGCCAGTGGCCGAACGCCAGAAATTTGATGTGGCGGCGCTGGCAGACTATATGCGTCAGCATGTGGAGGGTTTCGACGCTGCGCTTGCAGACAAGCTGGTGGTCGAACAATTCAAGGGTGGCCAGTCCAACCCCACTTTCAAACTCAGTGCTGGCGAGCAGCGTTACGTCTTGCGTGCCAAACCTGGCCCAGTCGCCAAATTGCTGCCTTCTGCCCATGCCATAGAACGTGAATTCAAGGTCATGAATGCCTTGAACAAAGCGGGTTTCCCTGCAGCACGCCAATATGCGTTATGCACCGATGAAGATGTCATAGGCCGCGCCTTCTACGTCATGGAATTTGTTGATGGTCGAGTGCTTTGGGATCAATCTCTGCCCGGCATGACGCCAGCTCAGCGTGGTGAAATCTACGACGAAATGAATCGTGTCATCGCGCAGTTGCATACCATCGACTATGCCGCTATTGGTTTGGCTGACTACGGCAAGCCTGGCAATTATTTTGCCCGCCAGATAGACCGCTGGACCAAGCAATATCGTGCTTCCGAGACTGAGAAAATCGAAGCCATGGATAATCTTATTGAGTGGCTGCCGCACAATATCCCGCCTGGTGACGACACCAGCATCGTGCACGGCGATTACCGTCTCGACAATATGATGTTCCACCCGACTGAGCCACGCATCATGGCGATACTGGATTGGGAACTGTCAACACTGGGCCACCCCCTGGCTGATTTTTCTTATCATTGCATGAGCTGGCATGTCACGCCTGGTCAGTTCCGTGGCATTGCCGGTCTTGATCACAAGGCGTTAGGCATCCCGAATGAGCAGGAATACATTGCCAAATATTGCGAACGCACAGGTAAAACCATACGCCAGGAAGATTTCAATTTTTATCTAGCCTACAACCTGTTCCGCATGGCGGGGATTTTGCAAGGCATCATGAAACGCTATGTTGATGGCACGGCATCCAGCGCCCAGGCCAAGAAATCTGGAGAAGCAGCTCGCCCCATGGCTGAGCTGGGCTGGAGCTACGCTAAAAAGTAATCATCTATTCAGGCGGCACATTTTCTCAGTTCCAAAACAACGCAAAACGACAATACCATTGGAGACAATATGGAATTCGAATACTCAGATCGCTGTAAAGATTTACAAGGCAGGCTATTGCGTTTCATGGATGAACATATTTATCCTAATGAAAAGGCGTATAAGGAAGAAATTGACCGCAATGGTCTGGAAAAAGGCAATCGCTGGATCGCCACCCAGATCATCGAAGATTTAAAGCCAAAAGCACGTGCGCAAGGTTTGTGGAATTTATTCCTGCCAAAATCAGTGCGTGCGCCAGAAGGTTTGTCGAACCTGGATTACGCGCCACTTTGCGAAATCATGGGTCGCGTAAGTTGGGCGCCAGAAGTATTCAATTGCTCCGCGCCAGATACTGGCAATATGGAAACCATAGAACGCTATGGCAGCGAAGAACACAAGAAGCAATGGCTGGAACCACTCTTGCGCGGCGAAATCCGTTCTGGCTTTGCCATGACCGAGCCTGGCGTTGCCTCATCAGACGCCACAAATATTGAAACCCGCATAGACCGCGATGGCGATGACTATGTCATCAATGGTCACAAGTGGTGGATATCTGGCGCAGGTGACCCTCGTTGTGCGGTGTATATATCGATGGGCAAGACCGATTTCAATGCCGCGCGCCACTCACAACAATCGATGATACTGGTGGATGCAAAAACTCCGGGCATTACAGTTGTCCGCCCTCTTCCCGTGTTTGGTTACGATGATGCACCACATGGTCATTGCGAAATCCTGTTTGAAAACGTGCGTGTGCCCGCATCAAATATTCTTTTGGGTGAAGGCCGTGGGTTTGAAATTGCCCAGGGTCGTCTTGGTCCTGGCCGCATCCATCACTGCATGCGCGCCATCGGTGTAGCGGAACGCGCACTGGAATTGATGTGCAAACGCCTGAACAGTCGCACTGCCTTTGGCAAGAAAATTTCTGAACAAAGCATCTGGCGTGAACGCATTGCCGAATCGCGCATACAAATCGACACGGCACGTCTGCTGACCCTTAAGGCGGCTTACATGATGGATACTGTAGGCAACAAGCATGCACAGGCAGAGATTGCCATGATCAAGGTCATGGCGCCGAATGTCACCCAACAAGTGCTAGACTGGGCCATACAAGCGCATGGTGCAGGTGGTGTTTCTGGCGACTTCCCCCTGGCGGCACAATGGGCTGGCAATCGTACCCTACGCCTGGCAGATGGCCCGGATGAAGTGCACAGAAATGCGATCGCCAAACTGGAACTAGCCAAACATATCAGTCTGACTGAAGATCTGGGCTTGCCAATTACCCGCTCCTGAAAAAAATAAATGCGGATGAAGTCCGTGCGCAATTCGATAGTTGCATGAATTGCGCACGACCATATGCCCTTGATTTATTTAGTACGGAAAATCACATTAACAGTTTTTTTGTACATCAGTGCACCAGGCAAAGACAGATCGCTCATGGTAGGTTTGTCGTTCGCACTGGCATTCGTTTGCGCAATTCTGGCACCATCCAGACCAAGCTCACTGTCTATCCGGCTCAATGCTTGCTCTGACACTGCTGTTGGGCCTACTAATTTAACAGAGAAGCCACCTGCCAATTCCTTCGCCCTCTCTCTGGCATTCTCTGCAGCCCTGGATGTCAATTGACGCTCAATTTGGGCATAGTCGCTACGCCCAAACCGCACTGAAAAATTACCCAGATACGGTCTGGAAAACAGGTATTGCGTCATGGCATTCCATTGTTCCAGATTTTTGACGTAGATATGGAACGTCCTGATCAGGCGATGGCGTTGTAGTCGTTGATCGTTCGCCTGCATCTCGTTCGAGCTGACTAATTTCCTGGTGTCATGTGCTTCAATATCCGCGGCGACAATCTGACAAGCTGACAAAAATTCCAGCACCTCACCGGATTGTGTATTTAGCAGTGTCAGCGTTTCATCTGCACTGGACTCAAACGATGTCAGTTCAAAATCCATTTCGGCAATATTGGCCGGTAAAGTAATCGTGGCACTTCCATTGACGTGGATAAAGGGGTAGGCAGGCAATGTGCCAGCTTCTGCATTTATGGAAATTAATGTAAAAAGAAAAAACTTAAAGTGGCGAAAAATCATATTTATTAATTATTATCTTTGCTATTTTTTTGAACGCTGGTGGCAGAAGCATCGCCACCAGCGTAGCCTGGTATTTATTTTAATTTCCAGACATACTGTAATTTCACCCACAACATGGTATTTTTACCTTTCACTTGCCCGGGAGTCGCCTTGATTGCACAATTTTCAAGGGCAGTAGTAACTGCATTGTCCAGATCAGGAAATCCAGTTGAACGATCTACTTTGGCTTTTAAAATCTGTCCATCCGAAGCAACCAATACCGATGAATAAAGAACCCCTGTCTCTTCGCGCCGGATTGACGCCCTGTGATATTCTGGCTTGCAGTTTTTGAAATCGATGATTGGTTTTTTATCTCCATCTCTTTCATTTGCAAATTTTGCTGCATCCATGGCTTGCTGACTAATGTCAATTACGGCAACTGCCGTTACCGGGACATTCGCATTGGCATAAACTGCCAGACAACTGCTGGTTATTCCTAATATGGCAACCGCGGCCTTCCAGTTCAGACTACTTGTTTCAGGTTTCACGAGACGTTTGATACGGGACATAAGATTTCCTCCATGCGCCGCTTGGGCTAGTTGAGGGGTTGAGAATTGGAAGTTAGCCAACTCAGAAAGTGCAAGAGCAAGACGCCGCGGTTCGCCTGTGACTCTTACGGCAAGATCATCCGCAATTTCTTCTCTGCTATTCCGAATTTGTTTTGATATCCACCACACTGCCGGGTGGTAAAACAAGATTATTTCTATAAAGGTTTGAATCAAATTCAGCAAATAATCATGGCGTTTGATATGCGCCATCTCATGCGCCAATAACATTTTCAGCAAATCAATAGGCATACCAGTCAGCATGGCAGCAGGCATCAAAACCATAGGATAAAAAACGCCGACTACCATTGGACTGCGTAAATCGTCCACCACTCTGAATAATACTTTTCCCTGAATATGAAACTGTTCAGCCATACGATTAACATGTGCCTGCCACAGAGGGTGTGCTTCGCAGCGATTAGATTTTGTAAAACCGCCTATCCATAACAAGCCTGCACACGTGCGCAAAGCCAGCAAAATGACGCAACTTAGCCATGCAATGACTATCATAGCCATATGCATTTCCAGCCAGGATGACAAACTCGACATATCATTTGAGATCGACACCTGACTGGCAATGGCTTGATTCAGAGTCGGTGCAATCCTGGCAGAGGAAGGAATAAAGGCGTGCAAGCAGAATTCACGGACAAATATACCCATACAAACAATCAAAGCCGAATAGCTGACAAAATAACGCGCCCTGATGTGATTGCTGCCAATGAAACTCAGGAGTAAAGCGAGAATCAATGCCACAAGACTTCCTTGCCAGATGAAATGCAATAAAGCTCGCCCCAAGGCATTTACGGCAACAGGTAGAAATTCGTTCATTTGACCTTATTCCCAAATCATTTCTATAGCGAACTCAATTGCAAACGTGCGCAAACTGAAAACAAAAAATTTTATTCAAGCCGCCAGATAAATTTAATTGATACATGCTTTGCGACAGCCACTCCATCTACTTGCATAGGCCTTACTTTGCATCCCTGAAAGGCCTGGGCTGCGGCATTATCCAGTTCGCTGTACCCACTGGAACTAGCTATACTCACGCGATCAATGATTCCGTCCGCGCCGACTTTGAATAACAGGGAGGTGGAACCAGTCTGATTGTTTCTCAAGGAACTGCGAGGGTATGCTGGGTAACAGGCTGAAAAATCATATGAAAACTTTGGCTTGGCAATAGCCACGTCAGTTTGTTTGAGTTTCTTTGTATCAGGTGTTTTTTCTGCATCAAGATTATTTACTTCTTGAATAGTTTCCATGCTTTTATCTGCAGCAGCTTCCTGGTTTTCAATATCAGAAACAGGCTTAACCGGGATCTTGTTTATCGATTTTGGCTTAGGTTGCAACAACGCCAGCTTGACATCCTGCTTTTGAGAAGAAACAGGAACAGAAACGGGATTGCTCACTTTTTCCTGCTGCAAGTATTTAGCATTGACCTGCTGCGGCAAAGGTGCATTTGCCGTTGCTTGAATACTCGCCACCGATTCAGTAACACCAGTAGCAGGCAAAGAAGTCAAAGCCTGGCCCGCATACACTACGGTAGTTGCAGCCACCCCGATCAGACCGAGAATTCCACGTGCACTGACACTCGTTACTTCTGGTTGAAGCAAACGTTTAATACGAGACATAAGATTTCCTCCATGTGCCGCCTGGGCTAGTTGAGGTGTGGTGAATTGGAAGTTGGCCAATTCAGAAAGTGCAAGAGCAAGGCGTCTTGGTTCACCGGTCACTCTTGCGGCTATATCATCCGCAATTTCTTCTCTTTCACTGCGGATTTGCTTTGATATCCACCATACTGCAGGGTGGTAAAACAGCAGAGTTTCTATTACTGTCTGAATCAGGTTCAATAAATAGTCGTGACGTTTGATATGACCCATTTCATGTGCCAACAGCATCTCCAGCAAATTTACCGGCATGCCTGTCAGCATTGCTGCCGGCAATAAAATCACAGGGCGGACTATGCCCGCAGTAATGGGGCCATCCAAATCTTCAACTACTCTGCATATCACCCGGCTGCGGATATGAAATTGCTGACTCATCTGATCAACACGTGTCTGCCAGAATGTGTCGGCTTTGCTGCGTTTGGGGTGAGTATAAGCAGCTACCCAAATCAAGCCCATGCACATACGTATGGCCAGAACTGCGACGCATATCGTCCATGCGACCACGATATCGTTCATATGCGTGTCCAGCCAGGTTAATAAATCCAGCCAGACTGATGATGAGTTAAATCCTAATTGAACTGGCATTTCACTCAATGCAGATATCTCTTTGCCCGTGTATTTTTCGCTCATCCGGAAAAAAAATTCTTTGGCCGGAAGACATATACAAGTAAGCAGGGCAATATACGCAGCGGCATAACGCGTCCTGGCATGAGCAGATGCGACAAAACTCAACAGCACAGCCAACAAGAATGCGATCAGCAAGCCTTGCCAGACAAAATGCATTAGCGCCCAGCCCAGTGCATTGACAGCATGTTGAAAAAATTGACTCATTTCTTGTCCTCGTTCAGCAATTTTTGAATTTCTTCCCGCTCTTCTTTGCTGACATGGCCGCGCAAAGCTGCCATTACCAGGTCTTTGGCTGATCCTGAAAAAGCCTTATGAATCAAGTCTTTCAAGAGATTGGTCTGCAAGGAGTCTTGCGCCTGTGCTGCGGCATAAACGTGTGAGCGCTGGGTCTCGTCCCTGCTCAGCAAGCCCTTGGTATGCATGACCTGCATGAGCCGCAATACGGTGGCATAAGACAGGTCGGGCCTGTCCTGCACCGCTGCCTGATGTACATCCTTGACAGTTGATGGCCCCAATTGCCACATCAGGCGCAGCAAATCCAGTTCTGCGGTCGTCGGTTTACGTGAAATGATTTTGCCCATATCGTGCTCTTGTAGATAATTGATTAAGATGTAGATTATATGGTCTAGATAGTTTTGTCTAGATTATTTTGTCTACTTCTTTATCTAATTAAAACAAGTGCTAAAAAGATACAAACAGCAGCTTGAAATGGTAAATGCAACGCCTGGCTCAAACCGCTAGGCAGTTAATGCTGTTGATGCTGATAGCTGGCATATGCAGTAGCCGCCAATATGATGAAAGCGCCGCTCAGTTCATGCATGCCTGGAGTTTCTTGCAAGAGCAGATAAGCCAGCAACATGCCGTATACCGGCTCCAGCGAGGTCATAATGCTGGCAAAACTGGTGGATAATTTGCTCAGACTGAACATGAACAAGCCATGGGACAGTGCAGTAAATACGACACCCAGCAAGATCAACCCAGACCAGGTTTGCATGCTTTTACCCACAAGATCGCCGGTCATCAATATAAAAGGCAAGAGCAAGATAGTTGCCACGCCATTTTGCAGGCATGCCTGCTTGAATGGTGGCATTTGAGCACCCTGCCAACGATTCATCATTGCCAGCAAAGCGAAACTGAAGCCAGACAATATCCCCAGGCCCAGTGCATAGGCAGCACCATCCCCCCATGAGCTAGCGCTGACCATGACTACCATGCCAATGACGACAAATAGTGCAGCCCAGGCATCATGCGCTCTTCTTGTTTCTTTAAAAAACCAGGGTTCGAGCAAGGAAACAAATAAAGGAAAGCTGGCAAAACCCATCAAACCAAATGCAACTGGCGCAAAATTGAGCGAGGCAAAAAAAGTCAGCCAGTGTATGGCCAGTAAAAGCCCGCAAGCGAGAATGCTCTTTGATACATCGCGAAAATGCAGTTGCCGCTGATATGCCAGCAAAGGCAACAAACACAAGGCCGCAAACAAGGTGCGCCCAAATACCAGCAATAATGCACTGACCGCCAGTAACTTGCCCAATACACCTGCTGCGCCAAATAAGAACACGGCGATATGCAAGGCAAATAAGGAAGGCAGCTCAGTTTTTTTCATATAGTCTATGTTTTTGACGAACTCCAAGTATAAAGCTGAATCTAAAGCCGAAATATAAAACAGTTCGTGCAACATGTCAGATGGAGGTTTTGCACTTTTATTTTGGATTAAAGCGCAAACGCATTAATCTATGCATAATGGATACTTGCTGTTTTCATCAACCCATTAAAGAGGGAAGCAATGATAGACGTTTATTCCTGGCCGACACCAAACGGACACAAAGTACACATCATGCTGGAAGAATGCGGCTTGCCTTACCGCGTCATTCCAGTTGATATTGGCGCTGGCGACCAATTCAAAGCTGATTTTCTGGCGATATCACCTAATAACAAGATACCTGCCATCGTCGATGCCGACGGCCCCGATGGCAAACCTATCGCCCTGTTTGAATCTGGTGCGATCCTGATTTATCTTGCAGGCAAAACTGGCTTATTTCTTGGAAAAACCGACAGGGAAAAATATGAAGCACTGCAATGGCTGATGTTCCAGATGGGCAGTGTTGGCCCTATGCTGGGTCAGGCCCATCATTTCCGCATGTATGCTCCCGAAAAGATTGAATATGCCGTTGACCGCTATACCAATGAAGCCAAGCGCATCTACGGGGTCATCGACAAGCAACTGGAGAAAACCACTTATCTGGCAGGAGAAGAATATGGCATCGCTGATATCGCTACTTTCCCGTGGACACGCTCATTTACAAATCAAGGTGTAGACTGGGCAGAATTCCCTAACGCCAAGCGCTGGTTTGATGCCATCAGCCAACGTCCTGCTGTACAACGTGGCGTGCAAGTATTGGCAGACTTGCGCAAACCTCTCGACAATGACAAGGCAAGAGAAGTTTTGTTTGGAAAAACACAGTACGCAAAGAAATAAACTCATTCACCGGGGGTAAAGCCAATTACCGTTACAATGGGCTTCACCCCCTCAACACTATTTCAGTATGCGTCGCCCTATAAAAAGAAATCGCCTCAAACTCGCCGCTGAAAGCCAGCGCGTCGCTAATCTTGCGCTTGCTGTTGCACAATCGGCCAGCCGTGTGGAAGACCTGGACTGGCAAGCCAAACTGGACGCACTGGTAACGAAGAGCCTAAGACAACACCATCAGGATATGCTGGAGTCAGCAACTGAGCATCTGTTCCAGACGCATCCAAATGGCTATGAAGTACTGACCGAAACACTGGAGTCAGTCAGTACCTGCACCCAGTTTGAACATGATGGACAGTCTTATACCAGCTTGCTGATTGCTGCCCCCATACTGGCTTGGACGCGTTTTGAAATTGCCTCGGGCAGTGTACCTGCCGAAGCACTGAGTACATTGCACACGCAATTGAATGCCCATTTGCTGGCGGATGAAGCAAGGCTGCGCTTACTGCCGGGTTTGTACTCGATAGATCAATTACCGCGCAGCCATGTAGAAACCTATGCCTTGCTTGAACGTCATAGTCTGGCTTTGTTAAAAAATGCGCCCGCACCAACAGAAGCCGAGCGCGCACCTACTATTCCTTTTTTGGCTGATATACGTTATGTACTCGGAGTTCTGGTAGTCAAAAAAGATGCCCCACTCTTCCAGTGGCAAACCATAGATGCGCCCTACGATTGCGCACAAGCCAAAAGTGATGCCTTGTTGCAATGGCAGTTACAGACAGACGCGACCATTAAACGTTTGTTACCTGGATGTGGCATAGAAATTTTATTACCAGAAGCCTATTACACGGCCTGCCGTGAAGCAGATATCAAGATACGCCCTGCAACCATACGCTCTGCCATGTTCTATCTGACTCAGACATTGGGCAAAGAAGCCGACCAGTTCACTGTCATCATTGCGTCTTTTGGCGAGCAGGAAAATCCAGGGCAAATCGACGAATACCGCATCAGCTTTTGCCTGCGCGACGCGCCTGAAGTTATCTATGGTGTAGTCTGGCCGCTGTACCAGGCAGAGGACCAGATCATAGCGGTCAATCTGGATGAAAACGAGCAGCTTGCAGGCGAAATCCCAGGCATTTTGCAAGAATGCGGTGTCACGGACATTATTCAACTGGAAGAAATTTTTGCCATGGAATTTTGCGATGACTGCGGCACGCCACTATTTGCAGACAGGGATAGCGACCTGGTTCATACCGAAATGCCAGATGATGCGCCGACACCGGGTGCAACTCACTTTCACTAAGCGTCGAAATTTGTTTGGTTTGGTGGTGATAGATGACGACAACAGGCAGCCGAGCACATAACAGCGAACAAACCATCTCTGAAACAGACTCTGATTTTCACTTCAGAGATGGTTTGGCTACTGACGCACTAGCCATTAGCCAATTGATCTCCCAGTTTGCTCCGGATTTTTGGGTCAATCCAGATGGGAGCGGTGCAGATTTATTTCTGCAATCAGTATCAGAATCTGCAGAATTTTCTTATCTCACTGATTCACGCTATCATTTCATTCTTGCATGGCACGGTGAAACGCTGGCTGGGTTCATCGCTATGCGCGACCTTAGTCATCTGTTTCACCTGTTCGTCAATCCATCATTTCAGAGGCAAAAACTGGCAAGCACCCTATGGCAGCACGCCCGTCAATATGCTGCCGCACAAGGGCATGCAGGCAGTTTCACTGTCAATTCTTCCTTGAATGCTATCCCTGTATATGAGCGCTTTAGTTTTCAGGCTAAAGGCGAAGTAGTAGAAATGCATGGCATTGCCTTCTTGCCCATGCAAACGCCCATAGTCCATCATCTGTAACAAGTTTTTACTACTCAAACGCCACCTGCCAATTTTGCTTGGCACAATTGCGAAAATCCGTTGTACAATTGGTTTTGAACGGTCGTGCTTTTTTCTTTATTTGCCTGCTGCGACCATTATAAACAGGAGACAACATGGATTTGAACTATACGGCAGAAGACCTTGCCTTCCGGGACGAGGTACGCACCTACCTGGAAGCCAATCTTCCACAAGACCTGCAGCAAAAAGTATTGAATCATAAACGCCTGTCCAGAGAAGACTTTGTTCGCTGGCACAAGATATTGGCCAAACAGGGTTGGGTAGCCACAGGCTGGCCAGCAGAATATGGTGGCACAGGCTGGACAGCAACACAGCGCCATATCTTTGAAGAAGAATGCGCCCGGGCTGGCACACCCGCAATCCTGCCCTTGGAGTGAATATGGTGGCCCCCGTCATCATGGCCTTTGGCAACCAGACACAAAAAGACTATTACCTGCCGCGCATATTGAGCTGCGAAGACTGGTGGTGCCAAGGTTACTCAGAACCAGGTTCAGGCTCTGACCTTGCATCCCTGAAGACCCGCGCCGAGCGCGAAGGCGACCACTACATCGTCAACGGTCAGAAAACCTGGACCACCCTCGCTCAGCATGCGGACATGATTTTCTGCCTGGTGCGCACAGACACTGGCGTACGCAAGCAGGAAGGCATATCCTTTCTGCTCATCGATATGAAAACGCCGGGCATTACCGTACGCCCAATCATTATGCTCGACGAAGAGCATGAAGTGAATGAAGTCTTCTTCGACAATGTCAAAGTTCCTGTAGAAAACCTGATAGGCGAAGAGAACAAGGGCTGGACTTATGCCAAATACCTGCTCGGCCATGAACGCACGAACATCGCTGCCGTAGGCCGTGCCAAACGTGAATTGCAGTTCCTCAAGCGCATAGCTGCCAAACATCAAAAAAATGGCTTGCCGCTGATTGATGATGCCGTTTATGCCAGCAAGGTCGCCAGCCTGGAAGTGGAATTGATGGCGCTGGAAATTACTGTACTGCGCGTCATTTCGCAAGACAGTGGCCGCCCTGGCCCGGAAGCATCCCTGCTCAAGATCAAGGGCACAGAAATCCAGCAAAGGTTGACGGAATTGATGGTAGAGGCAGTCGGCCCTTACGGCCTGCCATTTGACCCTGCCTTCCTCGAAGGTGAGACTGAACATAGCATCGTTGGGGACGATGATGCTGCGCCTTTGGCACCGTACTACTTCAATTTCCGCAAGACTTCCATTTATGGCGGTTCCAACGAAATTCAAAAAAATATCATCACTCAGATGATCCTGGGTCTGTGAGGAGAGCAAAATGGATTTCAACTTAACACAAGAACAAACACAGTTTGCTGATGCCTTGCGTCGCTGGGTAGAAAAAGACTATGGCTTTGAAAATCGTAAGCAAATTATAGAATCTGCTGAAGGTATATCCGATAAAGCGTGGGGTGGTCTGGCAGAACTGGGCGCACTTGCCTTGCCTGTGCCGGAAGAGCAAGGTGGCTTTAATGGTTCGGCCATCGACATGCTGGTCATCATGCAGGAACTGGGGCGCGGCATTGTTATCGAGCCCTACTTTGCTACTGTCATGGGCGCAGAGTTTTTGAAAAAATCCGGCAAGCACGAGGATGTACTGGAACAAATCGCTGGTGGCGAAGTCAAGCTGGCGAATGCTCTGGGTGAAAGACAATCACGTCACGACCTGTTTGACATCGCCACCACTGCCAGTAAAACTGCAGACGGTTTTGCCATCAATGGCATCAAGACTGTGGTGCTGCACGGTGCCCAGGCAGATAAACTGATCGTCTCAACACGTAGCAGTGGAGCGCAGCGCGATACAAATGGCATCAGCCTGTTTATCGTCGATGCCAATGCAGAAGGTATCAGCCGTCACGATTACCGTACCATCGATGGTTATCGTGCTGCTGATATTACGTTCAGCAATGTGCAAGTCAGCCAGGATGCACTGCTAAGTACAGTCGATGGCGGCTGGGAATTGCTGGATGCGGTGGCCGACTATGGCGTTACCCTGCTGTGCGCAGAATCCATAGGCATCATGGAAGCAATTACGGCAGCCACCCTTGATTATCTGAAAACCCGTCAGCAATTTGGCGTGCCTATCGGCAAGTTCCAGGTCTTGCAACATCGCATGGCTGAAATGTTCATGGAAATGGAGCAAGCCCGTTCGATGGCAACATTGGCTGCAGTAAAGATAGCCTCTGATGATGTCGAAGAACGCCGCTGTACAGTCTCTGCCGCCAAGGCCAGAATAGGCCAGGCTGCCAAGTATATAGGTCAGCAAGCAGTGCAATTGCATGGTGGTATGGGCGTCACCAATGAACTGCCAGTTGCCCACATGTTCAAACGCCTGACCACGATAGAGCTGACACTGGGTGACACCGATCATCACCTGGCCAGATTTGTGGCACAACCCGGCTTTAAAAACGCAGCCTGATTGCCTTAGAAAAATCCCGACTGTGTTCGGGATTTTTTTTGCGCTTTAAAACAATAAGGAAACAACGAGGACACACTATGAGTATCAAAACAGATCGCTGGTATTTTGAAGATTTTGTTCCCGGCACGGTCATAGAACTGGGACAGCGTATAGTAACGGAAGAAGAAATCATCAGCTTTGCAAAGCAGTTCGACCCGCAATCTTTTCATGTCGATAAAGAAGTGGCAAGTCACTCCATCTTTGGCGGCGTGATCGCCAGCGGCTGGCATACCTGCGGCATGATCATGCGCATGGTGGTAGATGGCTTCCTGGCCAATTCAAGCAGCATGGGCTCACCTGGCGTTGATGAGATTCGCTGGATACTGCCAGTGCGCCCTGGTGATATTCTGAGTGTTACAGCCGAGACCACGGGTAGCAAACCCTCGGCCTCAAAACCAGACCGGGGTGTCATCAATACCCTGTGGAAAGCTTATAACCAGGAAGGCAAGCTGGTTTGCACGATTGCTGGCATGGGAATGTTTGGCCGCCGTTCAGGTTAAAAAACGAGGAGACAAAATGAGAGAATTCAATAGCCTTGCAGAATTAAAAGACTTGATAGGTAAGGAAGTTGCCCACTCTGAATGGGTAGAAATCAGTCAAGAAAGGGTGAACACTTTTGCTGATGCCACAGGTGATCACCAGTGGATACATATTGATGTAGAAAGAGCCAAACTTGAATCCCCATTTGGCGGGCCGATTGCGCATGGTTTTTTGACTTTATCCTTGTTACCCATGCTGGTTGCTAATGCCATCAAACTCACTTACGTCAAAATGGGCGTGAACTATGGTCTCAACAAGGTTCGCTTCCCCTCCCCTGTTCCTGTTGGTAGCAAACTGCGCGCACGTTTGAAATTACTCGAAATCGAAGATATTAAGGATGGCGCCCAATTCACCTGGGAGGTCACGATAGAACGTGAGGGCCAAGATAAGCCAGTCTGTGTGGCAGAATCCATTTCACGTTGCTACTAAGCCTGGTCAAGCAAAGACTTGGGCAGGCAGTTACCACGAAATACATAAGTTGAAAGAATGCAGTCAAACTGCATTCTTCAAATTTAAACATGGAAGACATGAATCCATCAATACGGCAAGATCCATGCTTGGCTCACTACAGCAAGCGACTATGTCTGGGCAATTTTGCAGACAGATACTCTAACTGGTCAGCAATCACATTCCTGCCACTTAAAATGAAGTGCTCGAAACGGCAAGGTGCATAAGGTACATAGATCAAAGGCTTGAAGTCATGCACGAATTTGTCGCCTTTTGCATGATTGCATTCTTTGCAGGCCGTCACACAATTTTCCCAGGCATCTTTTCCACCGCGTGAGGTTGGCAAAATATGATCACGTGAGAGTTCCTGATAAGGGAAGATCTCACCGCAATATGCACAGATGTGTCTGTCCCTGGCATACAGCAGCCTGTTACCATCGCCCAAAGGGATGTGGTGACGGCTGTTTTTTGACATGCGTTCGCTATTACGTATAGAAATAATAGGTTTGATGAAAATCCTGGATTGTTCACCATCCTTGTTATAGCCACCGCGCAGCATGAAGACCTGGTCACCAATATCCCATGCCACTTTTTTAGCAGCGTAATGAGTCGCAGCGTCGTTCTGACTTATCCAGTCATACGGCACTCCAGCTATATCCAAAACCAATATTTGTTGCATACATCACCTGTTTGTATGGGATGTTTTTCCAATTTGGGAAGACAGACTGATAAAACTCGCTGCACATGACATCGACATGCGACTAAAAACTACGGCAATCTACTCTTCATTGTAGACAGGAATTGCTAATGCTGTAAGGCATGATTGTTTTAATTTTCACGACTAAACGTCTATCGCCGTTTAACGACGTTTTTTCCATGAATATTCAGGCCCAGCATCAGCAACACCTGCATGGCCGACTGAATCCGGGTTTTCACAAGACATGGTGATATGGCGAATAGCTGCGCCCTGACGCTGCTCTGCACGCAAAGATTCGGTGAACTGCAATGCATCCACCATGCGGTCATTGGCAAACTCTCTGGCACATGCCTGCTCTTGTCCATCATTCGAGATGGACCAATAAATCATAAACATAATTTTCTATTTTTCTTGTTTTTATAGGATGACAAATTACATACTTCGACTTGGCATGGATATTTTTCTCGATTAATGAGTTATCCATGTTCGAAAGTATAGGCCTCATCGCAAAATGAAGTGCACCAGCAGGTTAAAAATGACCTGATCTCAAGTCATTTTTAACATGTTGTAAAACTCACAAAATATTCACAGCATATCCCTTGCCGCGACATGCTATGCACATGCCTTGGCAAGGCCTATCAATACATCTTCCCGAATTGTTAAAGAATCCCGTGTTATCCGGCGTTTTCCGGCACGACCGCCAATCGGCGGGTTTTACTACTGGGTTTTTAAAAAGCACCTGTCAAAGCAGGAATTTCAAAAACCATAAAAGGCAAAAAGCCCGGAGCTTTAATGGCATCCGGGCTTTTCAGCTCTCGATTCAGTAAGCAGCTTCTTGTCTGCTTTTCTGATTTCAAGGATTGACACCCCGAATGTCCATCATGATCGTCATGTGAAATGCCAGCTCCCGGCCGCCATTCTGGTCGCAAAAGTCTGGAGCGACCTTACTGTTCATCAAGGGCGCAGAAATTGTCTTCGCAGAAAAACTTTCAGCGACTGCATCAGTCGGATCATCCACTTCTCTTGTCTCGATCCACTTACCCAGAAAATGCCCTGCCCGCGCCGCGAGGCTCAAGCTTATTTGATTCAGCGTTTGATAAGTGATCCGAGTATTCATATATTTGTTACTTTGAAAATTTTTTATTTTCACCATACAATGGTGACATAGCTTTCTTCAAATAACAAGTCTTTAAAAGAATAAATTCTTCATTTAAAGAGGAATTTATATTGTGTGTAGCGTTTATACTAGATTTTTGACGAGCAGCAAGTCATTAAATGATTTGCCAATTTCCTGAGCTCTTCCTGCAATTGCGCTGGCCTTCGAATTTCGAAATCAAAAGGCAAGGAAGCCAGCTGTCTTGCAAACCAGCTTAAATCTTCTGACTGGTTGTATAACAACACTCCTTCAGCAGCATGCTCCAGCACTGCAATAGCATCAGACAGATGCTTGCGCGCGCTATTCATATCTGTTTTCAACAAAACTTCCACACTATAGGTGCGTGGAATCGTCGCGACAGCAGTACGCAAATAACTGAGCACGCTGAAATTGGCAGGAGTATCAAAATGGCGGTTCAGCAAATCGATATGCAGTAGTCTGTCCAGCCTGAAGCTACGTATATCTCGTCGTAAATGGCAAAAACCGACGAAATACCAGAATGCGGCATGAAAGGCCAGACCGTAAACATCGACCGATCTTTCGCTTTCCACTTCATTTGCACCGCGATATCGAACATGGATGGCTTGCTTATGTACGACAGCATGACTCAGCTTCGCTAATACCTCCCTGTTCGCTGGGGTTGTTGCTGACTGAAGATTGAGCTCCACCGCTGCATCTGAAGTCGCCAGTCTTTGCCTGATTTGTTCAGGCAAGATTCTTTGCAGTTTTGCCCTTGCACTCTCTATTGATGATGCAACATCCAACAGCTTCATCTGGCGAGCGGCCGATAGTGCAATGGAGATAGCAAATCCCTCTTCTTCATTAAACATCATGGGAGGTAATTTAAAACCCGGCATGATGGAATAACCGCCGTGACGCCCTCTCAGAGTCATGATGGGTATGCCCATTTCTTCTAGTGTGACGATGTAGCGACGCAGACTGCGCCGGTCGATATCCAGCATCTGCGCCAGGTCGCCGCCACTAACTTGCCCATGGTTTTGCAAGAGTTCCAGCAAAGCCAGTACACGTGTGGTTGGATGATAGCTTTGAGACATAGGCCAAGTTTACTCATTTAATAGGATATATTATGCCCTATATATTCATTATCCTTAAAGTGATCGCTTCAACCGGAGCATATCTACCAAGGAGAAAACATGAATTCAACAAACAAGTCCCCCCAGGTTTCTGGCATCAGCGATTTTGATTTTTTTATCGGTAACTGGCAGGTAAAGCATCGTCGTTTGAAGGAGCGACTCGCCAATTGCCATGAATGGCTGGAGTTTAGAGGCAATACCTCGGTTGTCAAAATCCTGGGCGGCTCGGGCAATATGGATGACAACCTCCTTGACATGCCAGATGGAGCCTACCGTGCTGCCACTGTGCGTGCATTTGACGCTGATAAAGGTATATGGTCTATATGGTGGCTAGATGGCCGCTATCCTACGCATCTGGATATGCCTATGCAGGGTCGGTTTACGAATTGTATTGGTGAGTTTTATGCTGACGATACATTTGCTGGTCACACAATACGTGTGCGTTTTTTATGGAGTATTCCAAGCGCAGATCAACCGCGCTGGGAGCAGGCTTTCTCAGTTGATGGTGGCGTCACATGGGAAACCAATTGGGTCATGGATTTTACAAGGGAATCATAGGCAGGCAAACACAACATCACCGCCTTATTCAATACGAATGCTCGGCGATAGCGGTAGTGGATGTGGGCGGGAGATTCCTTACTCTATGCCCCCCATTACCTGCAAGTCAGTTCTTCAGTCAAAGCAAACATGCGTCCTCATACAAACGTCGTGCAACGTCCTCTCCTGCAAACATCCACAATTGAATTCTACTGAATTGCTGCTCATCTCAAAGGGTAATTGGCTCGTTAAGCAAGCGCCTCCCTATACTAGCACCATGCAATTTGTCGTCAAAAATGTAATAGAAGAATAAATTTTCACCTAAAGTAATTCAATTTAAATATGAGCAAGCGCAAGGCAGAGCGTCCCAGCAGCTTATTGCGATTGAAACATAATCGGTATTGATATATATTCTCATTATCATTTAGAGTTACATGTTTTTCTTGCCACGGGAATTTAACAATGAGCAGTTTGCCATTACAGCAAGCAACTTCTACCACATTGAATCTGATGAAAGTCGGTGACTCTGGTGTCATTGAAGATGTGCAAGAACAAGGTGATACGAAGGACGACAGCCTATTCAATATTACCCGTCGTTTGAAAGAACTAGGCTTTGTCAAAGGCGAATCGGTGAAGATATTGCATAAAGGTTATTTTGGTGGTGAACCATTGGCAGTCCGGATTGGACAGTCGACCTTTGCATTGCGAAATTTTGAGGCAGCCCTGATAGGGGTTGCTGCCGGCGTTGCACCCTTTAGTATTACTCACTCAGAAAAAATAGGATCATAGTGAAAGAATTGTTTTCTCCGCTCATTGCTCTTGTCGGTAACCCTAACTGCGGAAAAACTGCACTCTTCAATCGATTGACAGGTGCGCGGCAAAAAGTAGCAAATTATGCAGGTGTCACGATAGAACGAAAAGAAGGCAAGTTTCGTTCAGATACAGGGCGTCAATGGCAAGTGCTGGATTTGCCAGGTACCTACAGCCTGCATGCCATCACTCCCGATGAAAAAATTACCCAAGAAGTCGTCACTGGTCAGCGCACAAATGAAAGCATGCCTGATGCCGTGGTTTGCGTGGTCGATGCCACCAATTTGAAACGCGGTCTGCGGGTAGTATTTGAATTATTGGCGCTGGGCCAGCCGTTGATTCTGGCAGTGAATATGATGGATATTGCTAAAAAGCGCAATATCCATATCGACATTGCTGCACTGAGCGGTGCCCTGAGTATCCCAGTCGTCGAGACAATAGCGGTTGATCCCAAAGGGGTCGATGCGCTCTTGACTGAACTGGAAGTATTGGCACAAGGGCTGCAACCAAATGGCAATCTCACAGTTCACGCGCTTTCCCAACAGAGTCCCGAGAGTTTGCAACAACAAGCCAACGCCGTACTCGAAGCCTGTGTTACCCAGCATCCTGATGCAGCAAGCAACCACGCTGCCAGTTTGAGCTATCGCTTGGATAGCTGGATTTTACATCCAGCTATCGGCCCGATTATCTTCACTTTCCTGATGTTCCTGGTGTTCCAGGCGGTGTTTGCCTGGGCACAAGCCCCGATGGACTTGATCAAGTCTACGATTGAAGCTACCGGTGGCTTGGTGGAATCATCAATGTCGCCAGGAATTTTACAAGGACTGCTGGTGAGCGGTGTGATTGGTGGCGCGGGTAGTGTGCTGGTGTTTTTACCGCAAATCGTGATCTTGTTCTTCTTCATCCTTGTCATGGAGGATTCGGGTTATTTGCCTCGCGCCGCTTTTTTGCTGGACAGAGTCATGGGTAAAGTCGGGCTTTCTGGCCGCGCATTTATCCCATTGCTGTCGAGTTTTGCCTGCGCCATTCCAGGAATCATGGCAACCAGAACCATACAAAACCCGCGCGACCGCCTGGTGACGATCATGATTGCACCCTTGATGACCTGCTCCGCGCGCTTGCCAGTGTACGCGCTCATCATTGCTGCGTTTATACCCGATCAAACCGTATTTGGCATACTGAATTTGCAGGGACTGGTCTTGTTCTTGCTGTATCTGGGCGGCATAGTATCAGCCATGCTGGTAGCTTATTTCTTCAAAAAGAAATGGGGTAGCGAAGTACATCAACAGGCTTTAATGCTGGAGCTGCCCGACTACCGCTGGCCAAATATACGTAACCTGCTTTTGGGCTTGTGGGAAAGAATCAAGATTTTCACCAGTCGAGTAGGCACCATTATTCTGGCTCTGATGATACTACTGTGGTTCCTGAGCAGTTTTCCTGGTGCGCCTGAAAATGCAACTCAACCGCCGATTTATTACAGCCTCGCTGGTTACATGGGCCGCATGCTGGAAGTGGTATTTGCCCCTATAGGTTTTAACTGGCAGATCTGCATTGCCCTGGTACCTGGTTTAGCCGCACGCGAAGTTGCAGTCGCAGCTCTTGGAACAGTATACGCGCTATCACAAACAGGTGATGAACTGAATACCGCATTGGAGCCGCTGATTGCTCATTCCTGGAGCATACCAACCGCCCTGTCATTATTGGCATGGTATGTTTTTGCACCACAATGTGTAGCGACCTTAAGCGTCGTCAAACGCGAGACCAATACATGGCGCTACCCAGTCATTATGGCTGTCTATTTATTTGCTCTGGCCTATGGCGCTTCTTTCCTGACATACCATATTTCCAGCTATTTTCTGGGGAGATAAGACATGCAAAACCTGATCGCAGTTCTGCTGCTGACCCTGGCATCAGCTTATCTATTATTGAAATGGATGCCTGCTGCAACCAAGGAAAAAATCAGGAAATTCAGCGCTGGCCGCGTCCCTGCACTTGCCCCCTTGCTTACCAAAGCAAGCGGGCAGACGGCAGGATGTGGCGGTGGCTGCAGCGACTGCTCATCGTCGTCAAATGACACCTGCTCTACATCTTCCGAATTAAAGCCTGTAAAACTCATCCGCAACGCGTCCAGGCAAGGATAAAAACAGGCTTGCGCCCGCATTTCGTTGGCAGTCAGGCTGAATTGATGTATCCTCAAAAAAATGCAGAAACAATTTCTGACATATTGAGACAAGCAAAGGCCGTAGCTGGATATGAATGCAAGCGTCTACGACAAAACCGAAAAAGGTCGAGAAGAAATTACTACCAGAAAGTATCAACTGGCATCCAGATTGCGTACTTTACTGGTCATGATAGACGGCAAACAAGCTGCCGCTGAGATCATGAAAAAAGTGACAGCCCTGGGTTTGACAGAGCAAAATCTGCAAGAACTTCTGGAGCAGGAATTCATCATTGAAATCAGGATCCAAACTGACGCAACCCCCGACACACCAGGGGCGCAAACGTCTGTGAGCATTGCTGAAAACACCGCAATTGCTGCAGTAACACCAGAACCTGCAACACCGTCAATGACAGATGCAGAACGCTTTCAGGCGCTATACAACTTCTACAATGAAACTATCAAGAGTGCCATAGGCTTGCGTGGTTATGGACTACAACTCAAAGTGGAACGTGCAGGAAATATTGATGATTTTCGCGCTCTACGGCAAGCCTACGTTGAAGCCGTGCAAAAAGCCAAGGGGCCAGAAATGGCACGCAGCCTGAGTGACAGACTTGATTTATTACTTGGCAAAACTTAGTCGGGTAAAGCCTGACTGGGCAACTGTATACACCTAGCAAACAACCAACAAATTTATTTACAGGTTCTTTGCACATGCAAAGAAAAAGCCAGGTCACCCTGGCTTTTTCTTTAACCGACAGTATTTTATTCAATACCCTGGCTACTCAGGTATTCTTCATAGGTACCCTGGAAATCAATGATTTTATTTTCCTTGATTTCCAATACACGTGTCGCCAAGGACGAAACAAATTCACGGTCATGTGAAACAAAAATCAGGGTGCCTGCATATTTTTCCAGTGCGATATTCAGCGACTCAATGGATTCCATATCCATATGATTGGTTGGCTCATCCATCAACAAGACATTATGGCGACCCAGCATCAGCTTGCCATACATCATGCGGCCTTTTTCGCCGCCAGACAAAACCTTGACTGATTTTTTGACATCATCACCACCAAACAGCAAGCGACCCAAGATGGAGCGAACTGCCTGATCATCATCACCTTCTTGCGTCCACTGACCTATCCAGTCGGTCAGGTTTTTATCCGATGCAAATTCTTCGGTAGGATCTTGTGGCATATAACCGACATTGGCATTTTCTGCCCATTTGACAATACCATAATCAGCATGCATACCAGTAATGTCATCACCACCTATGCAGCGCAATAACGTGGTTTTACCAATACCATTGGCACCGATAATCGCGATTCTTTCACCCGCTTCTACCATCAGATCCACATTCTTGAACAATGGCTTATCGTAAGCTTTGCTCAAGGATTGCACTTCTACAGCCAGCCTATGCAATTTCTTCTCGCCATCGAAACGCACGAAAGGATTTTGACGGCTGGATGGTTTGAAGTCTTCAATCTTGATTTTATCAATCTGTTTGGCACGTGAAGTTGCCTGGCGCGCCTTGGATTTATTGGCAGAGAAACGGCGAACGAAGTCTTGCAACTCAGCGACCTTTTCCTTGGCCTTGGCATTGTTCGCCATTTGCTGCGCACGTGCCTGTGACGATGCCAGCATGTAGTCATCGTAATTACCTGGATACACTTTCAAGGTACCGTAATCCATATCCGCCATGTGCGTACATACCTGATTCAGGAAATGGCGGTCATGGGAAATGATGATCATGGTGGAATTACGTTCGTTCAGAATATCTTCCAGCCAGCGGATGGTATTGATGTCCAGGTTATTGGTCGGTTCATCGAGCAACAGAATATCTGGGTTGGAGAACAGCGCCTGTGCCAGCAAGACGCGCAATTTCCAGCCTGGCGCAACTGCACTCATGACGCCTTGATGCTGATCCGTTGGTATGCCTACACCCAGCAACAATTCACCAGCACGCGCTTCTGCAGTGTAACCATCATATTCAGCAAACTTGGCTTCCAGGTCTGCAGCCTTCATGTAGTCGTCGTCAGTCGCCTCAGGGTTGGCGTAAATCGCATCCCGTTCCGACATTGCCGCCCACATTTCCAGGTGGCCCATCATGACCACATCCAGCACACGCATGTCTTCAAACGCAAACTGATCCTGGCGCAACTTACCTAGGCGCTCATTCTGATCCAGCATGACCGTGCCTGAAGATTGCTCAAGGTCACCGCCGAGAATCTTCATAAAAGTGGATTTGCCGCAGCCATTGGCACCGATCAGGCCATAACGGTTACCTTCGCCAAATTTGACAGAGATATTTTCAAACAGCGGCTTGGGGCCGAACTGCATGGTGATATTTGCGGTAGAAAGCATGAATCTTTACGTCTTTATTTAATTAAATCAATGGTTTAAGCGGAGTTTTGGCATTATACACCAACCACCATTAACCACTGTATAACATGCTGAAAATCAATGACTTACAGCTGTATTTTTAACGATTTTTGCCATCGTAATTCAGAAAAGGAGAGGAATTTCGCGCCTTGCGACATGTTTTAGCATGTTAATTTGTTAATTTGTTAATTTTAATCATAAACACACTTCAATTTTTATTGGGCAAGGCAATTAGCACCTTTCCGTCATAGCTGCTCACTCTCGCATTACTAACGTTGGCCCGCCCTAAAAAATTATCCCGGATTTGTAAAAAGGCAGTGACGCGCAAAACAATGCCTGGAAATTCCTTTAGGAAACGGCTTCTGTTGCGTTCTTAATTAATTTTATTCATATGCCAATAATTTCTTGACAATATTTTGTAGTTATTAGATATTTTACAATATTCAAAATTATAAATTCTACCTGTGCTACATATCGATTTTGCTCAGCGCATAAATGTCACTAGGTATAGGTTGAAATCTGGGCATTTTGAATAATCAATCGCTTTTTTAATTCATCGACGTTCTGCAAGACAATCAACGAGAGGAATATAAATGAACTATTTTGAACCAGATCCAACCAATCCAATCTTTTTGGCCCAAGGTTTTAATAGCTTTACGCAGGAGCCTATGGCAACGGCCATGGATGATACAAGTTTAACTGCCGCAATAGGGGCTGGTGGCCAAACTGTGATTTATGAAATGCGACAGATTGAGGATGCAAGTAATTTGCGAAAAACACTCAACATATCAGCCAGTGCCTCATTGGCCGGGGGTATAGGCAGCGGGTCGGGAAAAGCAAGCTTCTTCAATAGCCTCGAGATAAGTAGCTATGCCTTATATATTTATGTGCGAGTACGAGTGTCCAATGCCAGCAAAGCTTTGCGCGAATACAAAATAACTGACACTGCTCTCGATTTCCTAAAAGAATCGGGGGCCGAAGCATTTTTTGAAAATTATGGAGACGAATTCGTCAATGGATATACGACTGGTGGCGAATTAATTGCCGTTATAAAAATTAATCACAGAACGGTACAAGAGAAGACAGTTAGCGAAGCTGCTATTCAAGGTAGTTACGGCTCGTTTAGCGGAAGTGCCAGTTTTAGCTCCGCGCTCGAGAATTTGAATTTGAGCTCAGCCACTGAGGTTCGTGTCATGCGTCGCGGTGGCACTGGACCTATACCCGATGCAAGTACGTTAAAAACCATGGCGATCAACTTTCCAGACACAGTCAAAGAAAATACTGGCAACGCTGTTTTACTCCAATTGACTACAATCCCATATGCACTTGCTACCAACCGCCCAGCCAAAATCAATCTAATAAGTTTGGCGACTCAACGTAGGTCTCTTGAGCATGTGGCAGAGCAGCGGGAAACCGTAAAAATAGCTCGCGCCGACTACCGCTTTGCAGCGGAACACCCATACTACTTCTTCAACCCAGACGTGAGTGCATTGAACTCTGCCGTAGTTGCTTGCGGTGTTGCAATCAATAGGATCGACGAAGCAGTACGCGCATGTTATCTTCAAAAAGGTCTTAATTTTGTTGACCCTGAGGTGACCTTTCCAGTAATACCACTTGATTGGACACTTCCCCTTGATGTCCCACTTGCGGTAATGGCTCACATAGAGGGAAAAGGCGACACTTGGGGAGGTGCACATCAATATGTTGGCACTAAGGGCGAAAATCGTAGAATTGAAGGCATTTCAATCGAAATCTCGCCTCCACTTCCGGGTCTCTATATTGAGTATTTTGTGCATGCAGAAGGCTTTGGTGATATGCCACCTGTAAGGGATGGAGCATTCGCTGGAACCAGGGGGCAAAGCCGCCGCATTGAAGGGGTTCAAATTCGCCTTCTCGGACCATTAGCAGAACTTTACGATGTGGTGTACACAGCTCATTGTGAGCAGATTGGGGATCAACAGGGACAAAATAACAGCTTCGCCGGAAGCCGTGGTCAAAACCTTCGCTGCGAAGGCATCGCCGTATCAGTAACTCGTAAATAGCCGTAAATGCCATTCCACTGGAAGGCTCGTAGTTTCTTCCAGTGGCTATCATTCAACTTAAGGACGCAATACCTGCGAATAAAATGGTCAAATTCCATTGAACGCAGTGCCAACTGATTCACCTACTCGACGAATTTTGGTCGCTAGCAGAAACCAGTGAACAAAGATGTGATGGTATTGTCAACGTGCCTAATTTGGGACGATTGAATCTGTCAAACACGATCTTCTTAGGAAGATCGATACCCCGTTTCCGCATTTTGATCATATGAACTTTCATCACTAAATATCACTGATTAAATAATCAGTATAATGTTTACTCTGCAACGTGTAAGCAGTATTTTTTAAGGAATGTGAATATGGAAGACACTACGACGCAATGGAAATTAGGCAGGGTTGAGGCGAAAGCAAGAAAAGATGGCCTGGAAGTCAATGGCCGAACGATCCCCTGGGAGGAAATAGAAGCGGCCAGGCAAGAAGTAGCGCCCTCTACCTTCACCATCCAATACATTGGTACCGCAGAGTAAGTGCCTGGCACTACACGACATTTTTGATTTAAGAAAGATAATCAGCTTGAGGTGTTTTTGGCAATATGTTAATTTATTGATGCCGAATACGCGGCCCAACTAAAGGAGCACTAAAATGAAAACCAAAACCACTCACGCTCTTTTGCTTGGTGCCGCTATTCTGTTCGCAGCTACAGGTAATGCTCTGGCAGACACACGTTGTTCCAGGGACGCTTACAACAATGTCACTTGTATGGATTCTTATGGCAACACCGTACGCGGATCTACTGACGCGTACGGTAATTCAACCTATAGAGACAATCGAGGCAACACCGTATATGGCTCCCGTGATGCATATGGCAACTCGACATATCGAGACAACCGCGGAAATACGACTTATGGCACTTCGGACGCTTATGGTAATTCCACCTATCGTGACAACCGTGGCAATACTACATATGGTTCGACTGACGCCTATGGCAACTCGACATATCGAGACAATTATGGCAATACGACCAGGTCATCAACGGATGCTTACGGCAATTCGACCTACCAGAATAACAACCTCTACAATCAGCCAAGCAATCTTTATAAGCAGAATAAAATTTGCACAAAAGACTACTACGGTAACGTAACTTGCAGATAGCTTCTAAGAAATTCCTGATCAATAATTTAGGAATGCATAGGGCAATTGTTTTAGCACTGTTAAGCGTAGGACTTATTTTTAAGCCAGAGCAAAGACCGATCATCTTGATTGCCAATATGCATCCTGTTACAAGATAGAGTTACTTCCTTTTCAAGATTCAATTAAGGGTTTCATAATATGTCTCAAAGCAAAGTATCAATTTCGACTGTAAATAAAGAATTGCTCGCCCTGCTCACATCTGAAGGTTTTCGCCCGAGTTTTACCGATGACGGAGTTATCGAGGTGAAGGTCGAGGGTGGGATATTCTTTATTTCGACCGAAGAAACGGATGTCGGTTTCTTTGGGATTACTTACCCCAATTTCTGGGCGGAAGACAATAATACGAATGCTTCAAGGATGATAGACGCATGCAACAAAGCAAATTCTCAATCCAAGTTTGCGAAATGTGTATCTCTAGACAATTCAGCTCATTGCATGATACAAGCGTTGCATCCAAACGCCGAAAGCTTCGTTAATAATTTCCCACGATATGTGTCTGCCATTAAATTTGGGGTCAATTCATTTGTTGAGAGCATGAATTCAACAACAACAAGGCACTAGTCGCCATGACACGCCAACCCAAAAAAATATCTGCAGACAAAACGCCCGCGCCTTTTATTGGCTTAACAAGTGGTGCAATCATTGGCTTAATTGCGATTTGGCTGGATGCAGGTCCATTGCGAAACACTTTGACCATTTTGGCTGCCCCGATTGCTGTGGCAATTACGACGTTCTCGAGTACTTTTACTTCTTTAGTAAGCGACATGTACCAAAATTATGATCGTAGAAAAACCGAGGAAAGCGTAGAGAGAAAAACGTCAGAAATCTTGGCGGATAAGAATATGACAGACGAGCACAAGCAGCTCGCAATGAACAAGCGTAACTCAGCAAAAGTTCAGTCACTATTAAGAGACTGTGATAAGTTAAATCTATCAACAGCCATACTGTCAAATAAGTCGACAACCGAAAATATTCAGAATAAAAAATCTTGAAGTATTGATGAATCTAGAAGTTTAGAAGGTGTTCCTCGCTGGTCAACGTTTGCGGCATCGACAGCAAGTCAAAAATAACGTACAGAATGGTCCAATCCTGTCAGGCAAATAAAAAAAGAAGCATTTAATTATTCACAATTGAGACCTTATGGATGACTGAGGAATGCCAGTTGCCAACGCAAGGCCATTACGGGTCATTTTGCGTTGATTTAGTAAAAAATCTATATTTGAACGAACATGCATAACCAAACTCAATAAGACTGTATGTGCATTCAGTATAATTGAGAATAATTTTCCCAACCAAGTTTTCTAAATTTGACCAATTAAAAAGCCCCAAAAAGGGGCTTAGACTACTTTTTACCGCCGAGCATCTTATCCCATAGGTAGGCCAGTGCAATCAATCCAGCGATGCATATTGGAATGCCAATGAACATTTCGATGCTCGAAAACATCACTCCAAGCACTGCTAGGCCTACCAATATCCAATAAAGATTGAGATTCAATTTAACGCCTCCCTCACACTCGCCCGAGTGGATTTTGGTGCAGTTTTCAACAAACGTGCATTTGCTGTTTTTCGCATTTCAATGACTCTGCGGCGGATCGCAGTGACGTCGATTTTAATCTTACTATCTGGGTTTTTCTCGTTCCAGCCCAACATTTCTTTGCGGGCATCCGCAACGCCATCTTGATCGCCTTCTGCCAAAGCATGCGCCCACTTGTCCGCGATGTTTGCCTGCACGTTCTTGATCATGGCAATGTCTTGGACTTCATCCTGTCGTGCGCGAGAACCTTCAGCAATGTGTTGAGGCTGCAGCCCTACTGCCTTGGCAGCGGCGTCCATCAAACCGACTTTTTCGACATTACGCCCCTTTGTATCCTTGTAGTAACCACTGGTTGCCATACTGACGCTCTGGGCGACATTCTTCACGGCCCCAGGAGCTGCTTGCATAAGCGCACCTTGAGGACCGAAGATGTCACCATCTTGTACCTTACCTACAGATTTCATGAAAGCCTGTAGGATGCCGCCAAATGCCCCAGCAGCTTCCAGTACATCGCGGCTCTTGTCAGTTTCCGACTGTTTGAAAATGGCCGAGCCAGGAATCAGATTGCCCATACCCAGGCGGCCATGCAAATCCACGCCGGTTTGCGTGGACAGGCCATTTGTAACTATGACGCCCAGTGTTTCGCCCAGATAGATCTTCATGGCCAGGCGCAGGGCTTTTTTGCTGTTGGTGTTGTAGCCCAGGCTTTCCCCAACGGTATCAATCAGATCCTCGATGTCGTCAGCGAACGGCAAGCCCTGCAGGCCAGCGGCCAACACCAGCAGCCCAAGTGCCAGCATTTTTTGTTTAGCTGGCAGCCGGGTCAGGAATTCAACATAGCTGATCGAGAACTGCTTGAATGTGAACAAGGTGGCGCCAACAGCTCCACGCGCCCAGTTAGGGCGGTTTGCCTTGCTGTACAAGCCTTGCGTTTCTATGATCGCATTCTTCGCAAAATCATAGATAGTCTCAAAACCCGTTGCCTTTAAGGCTTCAGCACTCATATCCTGGCCAGTCTGGTAGGCAGCCAGGAACGTTAAGCGGCGGTTATAGGCTTCAGACGCAGAAAAGAACGATCCCCACAGCTTTGTGATGGCTCGCGCCCGGACACTGGTTCCAAGCGTAGAACCCGACGCATCTGCCATCAGGTTGTGTATCTCATGCGGATCAGTAATACCATCAGCCTTTGCACGCGCCAGTGCATCAGCCAACTCTTGATCGCTGACTTTCCCAGTAACCGCCATTTTTGCCGATGAAGCCATGATGCTGGCCGTTTTCTTGCCAGCGTACTGCGACAGAAATGGGGTCGTCTGCAGTACCGGCTGGGTCAAGTTCACAGCAGCTGATGCTATCGATCCACCAATGAAGTGCAGAAACATGTACCCGCGCAGTTTTTGCGCTTCTTCTTGTGGGTTAGACAGGTACTCGACCAGTTTCTGAGCCTCGCGCTGTACGTCGCCTTTCTTCGCCAGCATCTCACTTGATAAAGCCTCTGTAACCAGGTGCGCATTGGCGTTTACCGAGGTTTGACGGGCATTCGACGTGATGAAGGATGCCAGCACCCGGTCAAGATCCTTTGAGAACCCGGCAATACCCTGGCGCTCCAGCATACGCTTCATGCTGGATCTGCTTGCCTTGGCCAGGGCAATGTATTCTTGAAATGCTTCGTTTTTATCGGTGCCAGTGAATTTAGAAAATAGCTCAATTGTCTCTGGCGAGACGCCCTTAAACATGGCAAATGCATCTTTATTGAGCCTGCCCTTTTCGACCTCCATGCCGGCAAAGTCATTTTGGGCTTTGATGTAATCCATGTTCGCTTTTAAATGGGTTTCGTGCATGCCAAAGTACACAACATCCCCAGAACTCGGATCTGTAACCAGCACGGTATGTTCACCAAAGCGCATGGCTGGCATATAGCCTTTTGACTTCAATTCTTCGGAGAAAGCGACCAGGTCATCAATGCGCTGGTAAAGTTCATCACTTCTAGTGATCGTGGTACCGGGCACGCCCTTGTTCATGGTGCCATTATCAAAGTAGTCTTTGACAGCCTGAACGGTATCGGCCACAGTCGCATTCTTCAGGTTGGAAATATCCATACCATTTGCCTGGCCCATCGACGCGATCGTGGATTGCGCGAGCCGGTCAAGTGATGTCTCTACAGCTAGCCGCGCCTCACGGTACATTTCAATTTGTCTATCTGTCAGATCAAAATTGGAACGTAGCTCGGCATCAGTAAAGACTTTTTGCTGCACGCCCTTCTTGCCCTCAATGTTCGCAAAAAGCGCTTCAGATACAGCTTTGAGGTTGGCTTGGTGGTCCTTGTCGCTGGAAAACACAGCCTTGGCGTTATCGCGAATCGAGTCCAGACGTCGCAAAATACTTGGAGCCAGGCGCTCTGCCTCTATGGCAAAGTGCGCAGTATCGTCAATTTGCTGTTGGCTGGCGTCAAAGACCTTCTTGAAATCGGCATCTTTCTTGGCTTTGTTGAACTGGGTACCGATGGTACGGTCCCAAATGTTGAATTTGCTGTTCTTGTCAAAAAGGGAGCGAACTGTACTGGCAGCTTCAGACAAAGTATTTGCTGATCTGAGAAGGTCATGTGCTTCTGCAAAAGTGCCTTTCCCAGAGCGAGAAAACAGAACTGCAGCCTTGTGGCCATCTGCCCCCCCCTGATGCCCCCGTCATTCTTTGCCAGGACAGGCCTACATATGGCTGCCCAGTCCAGGCCAATGTCCGGGCATGGATGTCACCGAGCAAAGGAATGATGTCAGAAGGTTTGGAGCCAGTTAGTCGGGTCCAGAACGGACCGTCTGATCCTGCAAAATATTGAATTTCCTTGTTTTTGCCTGTGGCAGGCTCAGCCCAGCCGCGCTTAACAAATTCCTTATAGGTAGTGCTATCGGACGGCGGCGCATAAATTGAAAAATCACCATCAGACTGTACCTCAATGGTAAGTGCTGGATGGTCATCAAGACCGGCTTCAATTTGCTCTCTACCAAAAATATCAATGACAAGTTGCTCATTGCCATAAAAATTTTCGGTCAATCGTCCTTTGGTTGAGTATCCACTGAAGGGGCCCAGAGCTTGCGCAACCTCTCTTTCCACTGCTGGGTTTCCGCTTCCTGCTCCTCCAAGGTCTTTCGTGGCCGCGTCGGAATAACGTTTTGCCTTGCGGACGGTGGGCGAGTTGGGAATGTGCCGGGTGGTTCCCTCTGGGAAAGCGGATAAGAATACGGACGAGGCTCTTTCAATTTCTTCTTTCGAGACAATTGGTGCTTCAATTGTAATCTCTTCCGGGTTACTTGCAAGCAGTTCCTCCAACGTTGGCGGTGTTGTGCGCGAGAGAGCGCGGGCCTCAACATCACCAAACACATGGGATTTTGCACCCAGTTCAATATGTTCTCGCGCAAGTGCCAGCATCTGCAATGCCTCGGCAATAGTAGCGTTTTCCAGCCAGTTTGCAACTTTATCAAGGCCAATGGCGCGCAAGACTGATTGAAGCTTGGCAAGCAACTTCTCCAAACCATTGATTTCACGGCCAGTGCCCGCCATGTCGGCAAGTACTTCCTCGATCGATATGGTCAAGAATGCGTCGTCACTACGGTTACCCTTGATATCCGCGTTTTCCTTGCGCCATTTGGCTGCAGCCTCGGCAATTTTGCGGTTTTTCATCCCGATGGAACGCAGTGCCAGTGCCAGGTCCTCACCAAATGCCCCACGCAGGCCAGCATGCCCCAGCACTTCGTGAAATAGTACAAATTGCGCTTCTTGTGTGTTTTGCAGGTTATCGGCAACCAGCCAGGCCTGGCCGTTATGGAAAGCACCACGGGCATCGTCGGGGGCTTCAAACGGTAGGTCTTCTACAGATTGAACCGAATTAATCTTTGGAGCATTACCCCAATTTTTAGCGATATTGGCAACGTCAGTGTCAAGTTCCGATTTCTCTATGCCTTCGCTGAATCGTCCAAAGAACCCGCCTCGACGATAAAGCGCAATTCCTTTATCAGTGGGCTTTGTTTTAAGCGTGGCAAAGAGCCGGTCAAAAGCTGCATTGATCGTCGTCTGCTCCGCTTTGGTTGGATACAGAAATGGCCTGCCCTTGGCCATGGCTCCATCTGGAGAGGTATTTCTTGCAGTATGCGCCTCTTCACCCACGATATTTGCCAGGTAGTCATTCGCATGGCCGTGCTCGGCGGCCTTGTCGATGATATAACTCTCAAAAGAACGCGCTGCCATCTCAAAAGGCTCGGACCAGTAATCCTTGCTGCGGGTCTTATCCATTTCTATGGATCGAGATTTGAGGCCTGATCCGTCTATCGCCTTCATAACGCCACTAAACGCGGCCAAGACTTCGGGGCGCACTGATTCATCAGCCACAACTGTACGGTTAGGACCATACACCATTTTTACCTTGGGCTTTTCGGTGACCATCGCACCCGGCTCACCTCGCGCCCGCGCAAAATAGTTGTCCAGGGCATGAAACCATTCATGCGCCAGGCTGCCGGCACCATTGCTTTTGGTCAGATTGATCACAATCTGTGCAGGCTCATAGTGCGCGGCTGCCGGGGTCACTCCCCCTTTGCCACGGGCACCAAATGCCAGGCCCAGCTCACCATTCAGTGAAACGGCACGATCGGGTATATTGATAATTTCCGCCAAGTCTTGCAGGGCATCATAAGCATTATTCAGGTCAGTAACACGCCGTTTTTGTTCGACATAGTTCCCAAATTGCACTCCACGAAATCCAAAAGTTGCCGCAAATTTATCGGGGGAAACATCCTCGCCCTTGCGTCGATCAATACCAATTCGCGGGCTGTTAACTGAACGGCGCTCAGGCTGTGCTCGCTTCTTTTCTTCCAGTTGCTTGATCAGGTCTTCGTGATTTTCTGCCAAATACTTCCTGGCAGACGACACATCCGTGAACCCGGCTTTTAGGTCCACAAACTTATTGGCCGCCACTCTCTTGCCTATCACAATGGAGCCATCTGTGAGGCGATATAGGTCCAGTTGTACTAATTGAGATTTACTCTCGGTCGCTTCTAGCTTCGTCCGCAATGCATCAAGTGCGTCAGTATATGAATCAAAATACCCTCTCGTGCGAGCGCTTTCAGTCACTTCATATTTTTCGATTTCCGGGGAATATGTCTTCCCTTGAAAAATGCTGTACGAGCGGCCAGCAATGCTGAAGTCAGATGCTCTCTTGAAAATTGGATATCCCAAATCAACATACATCTGAATTCGATTCGCAAATTTCAGGAACGCACCAGTTTTCTGGGTTTTCAATTGCTGTATGACAGTCCCAACATCATGTTTTCCCGAAACAAGATCCTGCGCAAATGCACGCAACTCGATGACGGTTTCTGCCCATCTGCGAACTTTATGAGGCATACGTGGCTTAGCCGGAATCTCATCCCGCATTGCCTTGATTGCAGCCAGGATACGCACATCTGCACCCTGGCTGATCATCGCCTCGTATTCTGGTTCAGGAAAATACTTGCTCAAGGTGATGTCTTTTACATCCTCAGGTAGTTCCTGATTCAACTTATCCTTAAAGCCTGCCCAAAGCGCCTTTCGTGCGCCACGAATTGTTTCGCCGAAGTCCTCTATTCGGGATTCCGATTTCCCATCATCGTCGGGTTCATCCGTGCTGGTCTTTTCCTCCTGGCTGGCCTTGGCCTCAGTTGATCCCTCAGCAGCCTGGGCGCTTGGAAACTGTTTGACAGCTTCCAGCAAATCCTTGATAGGTGCATCGAGTCGGATAACATTGACATCTTCGCCCAGCTCTTTCTGGGCCAGCCATTGATGGTGCCCATCCAAGACATGCCCATCCGATGACACCAGAATGGAGCGGCTCCCGCCTTCATAGTTCTTGGCAGCCTCTACTTTCGCCGGGGAATACTCCATTGGTGTCGGTTTCAGGCTGTCGGCCTTCACAGTTTCCTGCTTGCTCTCTATATCCCTGCCCTTAAAGAAATTCACCATGGCGCCACGATGCTCTGCCTTGATCTGCGGCATTTCTGCACGTGGAATATTCAGGGTGCCGGAGTCCTCGCCGAATGCATGCCATTCTTTGCTTTTTGTTTCTGCCTGAACTGGCGTAGAGGTTTTTGCTTCCTCTGGCACTACTGGGGTCGGCTCAACTGTTCTTGCATCAGGTCTGACTACATAACCACCGGGAACAGATACCACGGTACCGCCCTGTTTTTTTTGCTCATCTTTTGCGGCAATTTTGGTTTTGAACGGAAAACCTTTAGGGTGCTGAATATCGCCAGGCAGAACACCAGGTGCAGCGCTGGGAGCTGGCGTTTCGTTCTTTGCCAGCATCTTGGTGGCATGCTTCAATTCGGCAGAATTGAGATTGAATCGCTTGCCAGTTGGGCTAACCAGTGCCTTGCCAGCCAGCTTATAGCCGTCTTTGATGGCCTGATTGACCTTGGTGAAATTGTTCTTACCAACAGGTGTCACTGGTGCGGATTTCTCAGGCACCAGGGTTTCCACTTCCATTTCGTTGGGGGTGCCTAAGGGTGTAGCGGCATTGATTGCAGAGTCAATTGCTGCGTGATCGGCATCTGTAACCGTAGTATCTCTATACCCTTCCCTCTGCAATGCCTCTGCAAATGCGGCTTTTTTCCCTTCCATGGGGATAGAGGCATCGTTGACAACACTGTCAATAATCGCTTGCCGGGCTTCAGCGGCACGCTGCACATCACTTGCTTGCGTGCGCTCGTCCACTTGGCGCAACTGCTCTTCAAAGCTTGGCTCTTGAGCTTCCGGCACCGAGACCTGGCTTTTTGCGCGCTCCTCGGCAAGTAGTTGCTCCATTTGAGCATGTTCGCCAAACCCTGTCGGGGCTGACATGCTTTGGCGCGCAGCCAGCAATTCGGATGGATCTTCCTGCTGTTGACGCAATTGCAGAGCAAAGCCGTCATCCATGGGCACCACGTCATAGATATCACCAAGCTGCTTGTTTTTCAGTTCAGCAGCAAATCTTGTCATGAATGGCAGGCCGTTGCCATTTACCAGGTGTTCTTCTGCGGGCGCTGCCTCAGTCTGATTTGTATCAACCTCAGGATTCGTATTTGCTGCTGTGGTGGGCGCTTGCCTTGCCAACAAGTCTGCAATGCTCTGTGGCGCATCATCTGCAGGCTCTACATGAAACGCATCCCTGGGTTGTGTCAATTCCCTTATCAATGAAGGGTTTTCACCCCTGGCAGCCTGAATCACCGCATCCATGCCCGTGTATGGTTGGTTACGCAAACCTGCATTTGCCGCCCGTGTCAGCGCGCCAGACTCTGGCAGCAATGGCGCATCAGTTGCGGCATCAGCAGTACCAGGCTGGCCATTTTCGGCTTGACGTGGTGTGCTGTGGCGCTGAAACCCGCCCATGATGCCGCCCATCGCCGCACCAGTGACCAGACCAGACCCGCCTGCAGCAGCAACGCCCTTCATACGATCCGGTTCACCCATCGCAATGTTCGTGAAATACTGTTCTTGTGCAGATTGCGGCATTTCTTCAAGCACGCCTTCGGAAAACGCTGCTTTACCGATACGACTGGGAATTGAACCTGTCATACCAGCGGCTCTGGAACCAGTTGCCAGTTGAGTTGCGGCATCGCCCATCAGTTTGCCAGCACCAAAGGCCAGCAGTCCTGTTCCGGCACCAGCAGCCAAGGAAGGCAACGCGTAATCGCTATAGCTACGCCCTGCAGCCTGGGCATTGTCAGCAATGTGCCCACCACCTTGCGCGCCTTCCGATGCAGCACCTGTTGCGATCAAGCGACCACTGGCCGCCTCGACTGCAGACTGAGCAGCAGTTGAGCCAGCCTGTGTGCTCAGTGCAGCCTTCGCAGCTTCCGCGCCAGTCCTGCCTGCGTTGATAGCAGCAGCGTGGGCAGCGGCCCCCTCCGCAGTTCCCATGGCCGCACGCAATGCAATTTTGCTGGCAAGAGCACTGGTAATACCCATACTAGTTGCCATTGCGGGAAGGGATTGTGTAATGCTGCCCGACAGTGCGCGCGGATTCTTGATCAGTTCTACTGCTGAATCAACGAAACCATCAACCGCTGCAACCTTGGCTTCTGCGGCTTTTTGGTCATCACTCAGATACTCGCCGAGCATTTGGTTTGTACGCACTGGATCAAAGCCTGTTGCCCGCATGGCCTTGCCGAATTCGCCGCCAGTAGCCAGGCTGCCCAAACCAACGACGCCAGCACCTACGTCAACAATACCCTGGCCAAGCTTTATCCCCATGTCCCCAAGCGTGCGACCAACCCCTGCGCCTGCCTCTTTTGGTTTTTCGGCTTCAGGTTGAACGTATGAGAATTGCAAGTCACTTATCTTTGACATAGTCTATTACTTCCTTAATAGTCCGTTTTCAATGGCAAATCTTTTATCAAGTTCACTTAACCTTGAGTTCGACTCAATGCGCGCCCGAATATCGTCAATGCGGCTTTGCTTGCCCTCTTTCCAGAAGTTGTCTTCACTCTCTTTGAGTTTTGTCCCTAAGGTTGAAGCAATGGACTTAGCGCCCTGAATCAGCTTGTCTGTGCCAGTTTCGCCGCTATATTCCGATGCGCGGGGGACCACAAATGCTTTAGTCGGCTGCGCGGCTGCAGGTTTTGTCGGATTGGATTGCACAGTTGCTACAGGTGGCGGCTCAAAGCCCATTGCCTTTAACTGCTCTGGAGTCATGTTTTTCTTAATGGCATCCTGGTACAGACCAGCATATTCAGAGCTGCCCTTGGCTCTACCCAATTCTGTTTTAACTACTCCCTCCAGTACTGAGTTGTTCTTGAACGTCGTAAAACTCCCTACAATCTTTTGTACGAGCGCCGGGGCGTCTTCAACCTTCAGAGTGCCAGCCTTCACGGCTTCAGTCGCAAGTGATTCTGCAAGCTTCATATGGTCTTCGACCTTTTCACCCAAGCCAGCAGCTTTCAATAGCAACTTTTTCCGTTCCTCTGGGGCGAATGGCGTACCAAGGGCTTTTTCAATAAAATCCACTTGCCCTTCAGGGCTTTGACGTTTGTAGGATTCTGCTTCTCTTTGATCTTTTTTCTGAGCGAGAGCCAATTGACCATAGGAAATGCCCTCGTGTGCTTTATGTGAGCGCACTTGCTCTTTGAAAGTATTAGTTTTGTATTCCCGCTCAAACGCATTTGCTTCCGCCTGCAAATCCAACGCCATTGCTTCTTTGGCTGATAGCACTGTCTTTTCCAATTCATCAGTACTCATCTTCATTGGCACGATCGTCCCATCCTCTTTAAGGATGTTGAAAGTTGCGACATTCGTACGCTTGATCGTGCCATCTGGAGATTTAATTTCTGTTGGTGCAATCTGAAGACCAGGAGCGATCTTGTATTTTCCAGACTTATTAAAGGCAGTCTCCATACCGAGCGCATCACCAGCACGTAAGGCTTTCGCGGCATCGGCGGTCCCTTCTTCGATGATCTGGCGACCCCAATTGTGTTTGGCGACCTTCATCTGGAAGTCTTGGACTAATGCCTGCTTGGCATTCGCCTCAATACGCATTGCCCCCTCATGATCGCCATTGGCGCGCATGGCCTGGGCAATACGGGCATTCCGTGCATCTGGTGAGTTAAAAGATTCAGCAGCAGTCTTGGCCGTCGCGCTATCGGCATACTCTTTGCCTTGAAACATGGGCTTGCCCAAAGGTGCCATAGTCACGCCCTGCTGCGTGGCTATTGGCTGGGCTTGGCTACCTGTTGGGGTGGCTGATTCGCGCGGAACGATTCCTTCAGACACGGCCATGGGAACGACATTCGAGCCGGTGGCTGTAGAACGAGCTGCGGCGGGTTGTGAAATACCTTGTGTTGCGGCAAATCCACCCGGAGCCTGGCGCAACATACGGTTGCCCTCTCTGACATCCGCAGCGGCCAGGTCTTTATCTTGATAGGTTGCAGGCTTTGCTGCCAAACCAGAAACAACCTGTGCATCCTCAACGACTTCGCCGCCATCTTTGGCAGCGTCCGCAATGTCCTTGCGTTTTTTTTCGTTCAGATCCCATTCAGATTTCGCCCTGTCGGCCTCATCCAAACGGATCTGATCAAACTTTTCCTGTCTGGCTTTGTCTTCTTGACGCCTACCCTCACTCAAATAACCAGAACCCAGTCCAGCCAAAAAAGCCAATGCACCTTTGCTCATTTGCAATCCTTGCGCCGCGTGGCCCAGCGGGTGCTGGAACTTTGCTCTACACAGCGGCTAATCTGCAAATGGTGCGGGTTTTAGTGTCTGTTTTCTACTAGGGTCAAAACGCAAGGCTACTTCGATTTGCGATAACCTATCCCCTGGCTGGCGGCTATTGAGTCCACTTTTTTGCTCAATGCCTGGATGGCAGCCATTGCCGTGCCGTTCATACTGACCAAATCAATCTGCTTACCGCCAGGAGCTGCTTTTTCGCCCATATTCTTTTGGACATCCTGCGCCATAGGCCCAATATGACGCATGCCATGGTCTGCGGCAAAGCTGCTCCCCTTGTACTGCCATTCAGACACTGGCGTTTTTTCTATTGCTTCCAGAGCCTGGTCAGGGTCAACTTGTTCAACATTTTCCTTCTGATTTTTGTCAGAAACGCCAAATAGCTTGCCAGCAGCAAATGCCTGTCCAGCAAAATTGCCAACTGCACCCATGACTCCCGAATTGTCGCCGGCCTTTTGCTGTATGCCAGCAATATTGGTATAGGTATTGGCAGCACCAGCGAGACCTTGCTGGGCACCAGCATAGCCAGAGTTCATCATTTGCGCACCCTGGTTCGCAACAGACAACCCTACCTGGCCATTCGCTACTGCAGAGTTACCCTGGTTCAGCGCTACTCCAGCAGAGGTTGCCTGGTTGCTGGCAAGATTGCGGCCCAAGTTGGCTGCATCCATCTTGCGGGCATAACCGAGTGTTTGAACTTTATCCCGAGCCCCAGTGATACCTTGGACTGTCGCCAGCGCTTTTTGCGCATCCAGTTGTTGCTGGCCTGCGGCAAACGCGCCTGACGCCGGATTGACTCCCATGCGCTGCATATTGCGCGAAGTCGCATCCCGCGCAGCGCCAAAAGCCTGATTGACGTCCGATACCGCCTTAGCAGCTTCAGCGTCACGCCTCTCCTTGGTATCGTAGTTCTCGGCTTCCTTGACAATGCCGGTTTCTAACGGGCGGAACACCTTGGACTGATAATCCGAGTAGTCCTTGGTCAACTTGGACTGCAGATCCATCGCTTCAAGCTGCTTGTCTGAGACATAATTCGCTCGATCAGTAGCCGCTTTACGGTCTGGAGCTGTCTCGGCATAGATCTGCTTCATCCAGTCAAGCTGCTCTTTACTCAGATTCGCTTGCTGCAATGCGGCCGCATTGGCTCCGCTCATGTCTGGGGCGTCAGAGGAACACATATTAAATTACCTTTGCAAATTTAATGGCAACCGGCTTATAGCCAAGATACCGCGCCATCGAATCGGCGCTGTTGATGGTCTTTGAGTCGAAATAGATTTCACGCACACCAATGGCTATGCACCAGCGTTCAACGTACTGCCACAAGCGGACGGCCAAGAACCCGCCTCGATGTTCTGGCACCAGGTAAAAAGTGTCCTCGGTGCAGATCAGTGTCTGGGTGTGAATGCTTTGTGAGAGATATACCCGCATGTTGCCGACAAGCTCCCCAGTGAGCGCCACTCTGGCAGTGAACTGTAATAGACCGCCTTGGTGCTCGCGATCAAGAACGGCGTCATAGTCTGGGTTCAGTGGAATGCTTGCGCGGTGCAGCTCGGTTTCGAGGTAGTGACGTTCATGCAGCAAATGCAGCTCTGGCAAGATGTCGCGGACCAGTTCAGCCTGGATGAGGTATTTGCCGTACCTTTGGGGCGGGAACTGCTTTGTGTCTGGAGTTTTATCGTGGCTGTCGCAAAGTTCGCGTGCGATTGCGACCGCGACCTCTGGGGTAAGTGGCTTACCTATGTGCTGCGCAAGAGCAATGGCTATCTGTTTTCTCATGCAGATAGACTACGTCGCAAAATGTGAAGCGGCAAGCAGGGTACCGTTTCACACTTAATATGAGATGCCTAGCGGTTCATTTTGATTAAAGCGCTTTCGTATCGTTCCTGCAGTAGCCTTACCTCTTCAGCGAGTCGCGTATCGTGAGCATTTTTGTCAACGTAGGCTTGCAATTCTATTAATTTATTATGAGCGAGTTTAGGCTGTGCTGGTTTTGATTTCAAATATGACCATACCCTCTGTACTGAGCATCTCGGCCATGCTATACCCAATTGCTCGGCCCTTGATACTGAAATTTCACATGCTCGTATATCACCAAGTCTTGCCTCAATGATCCCCTGGGTCAACCAAACTTCTCCTTTATCCTGCAAAAATTCTACAGCCTTTCTTGCTTTATGCAATGCAGCCTCATAATCACGTAAGTCATGAAAGAGGAAGTAGGCATACCTATCCCATAGCCATCCATTTGTACTATCAGACATTGAAGCAGACTCAAACAACTCTTTACATTTTTTAAAATCTCCTTTGTAGCGAGCAGTGTGAGCTGCTTTAGCCTCTGGCGTTCGAAATGCCGCTGCCAAACGATCTCCTGTGAAAACTTTCGCTGTTCTCATAAAACTGGCGTACTCACTTCGCGCTTTGGCCACTTCGACGTCAGAAGGGCTACTTCTTCCATCAGGAAGTGTGACCGTTTTATCACCAGCATAATCGAGAAAATTTTTGGAAAACGTAACTTGCATGTTGCCACCTGAATTGATTAAAGTAGCAATTCCCCCTGTTTCCTTCAATGCAACTTCGGCTTCCTGAACTGTTAGTTCAACTATATTGCAACATATCTTCAATGATCGCTCGTCGTGTACATCCTTTACGCTAGCCATTAAGAGCAGTAGCCGTTTCACACGTACATTGAGTCTTGCCCATGCGTCAGCAAACAGAAACCTCCCAAGATCCCTGTTCAAAAGATTACCAATTTTGTTCGCTGCTTGATCGAGTTTTTTGATGGCTGGATCCAAGAAAGCATTCACGAATGCTTCGAGTACAATTGGTCTCTTTTCAAGTTTCTTTAGAGCACTTTTTATGTCAGCTTCGGAGGCATTTAGTAAAACTCTGATTTGAAGTTTACTGGCCCTGTCTCGCAAGAAGTCTAATGCCTCATCATCGCTGAAGACGTCAATTCCAATTGGGCGGGCTTCAATTTCTTCATAACGTCTGGAAGTCAAAATTATCCGAGCGATTCGACTGGATATTACTCTTAATTCCTTAGCAAGCATTCTCCGCTCGCTGTCGTCTTCGATAAGCGTCTCAGCATTATCAATTACAACTAATATATCCTGCTTATTAACTCTTAAATCTTCCCTTATTTTCTGCTGAAGGAGTTGGACTGCCGCATTGAGCTCGTAAGTATAATATGCGTCTGGTGGTTCTTCATTGAAGAGCAAGCTGTAGATACATCTCAGCATCTCCAATAAATGTGGTTGACCATGACCTACTGTTTGTAGCCCATCTAATCCCCATTGCGTACGTTTAGCCGTGTAAAACATTATTATTGTGGGATGTGATTCGGTAACCAGCTCCTCTTCTAAAACACGGTTAAGAAACTCTAGAGCCAGTGTAGTTTTCCCGAGTCCACCATCTCCGTGAATAAGGCAGGCTCTCGATTCGCTGTCATTAATCCAATCAACCAATTCGGAGATTTGCTGTTCACGCCCCGTAAAAGAGTCTGTAGTTCTATCAGGCAAAAAGTAAAAAGGCTCCCAGCTATTTGGATAAATAGATAATGATGGAACGGTGCCAGCAGGGATGAACTTAAATGGATTTTTCGTATCGAAGGTGAATTCCCTCTTTTCCTCCCCCCCCGTATCAATTTGACCAATTACACGAACAACGTCTCCCGGAAGAATTTTTACTCTTCGAATCAGTCCAGGAGTACCGCCGACTACGTAAACAACATTGACCATCACCCTGTAGGCGCCACTGCCGATATAGGCCTTACCATTATCCAGCTTGGGGATAACATTCGCTAATCCTTCAACGATTAATTTCAGCGCATCGAGCTCAGCTTCGTTATCGTACCCACCGATCAGTCCATGGCCCTCGGCACCATCGTTTCGCAAACATACGATCGCTCTCAAAAGTCCGCGAAAATCCTTTGAAAAACCATTGCATAGTTTTCGTGCTGGCCGATCATCTAAAGTTTTACTAAGCACACGCGCAACACCAGACCATCCATTTTTTTCGGCCAAAATCAACAACGCTTCGACAGCATCAACAAGTGAGCCATCAACAGGAGCCTTAAGCCCCTCAACGATACTCCGCTCTGGGTACTTCTCAGGTCCTGGCTTCTGAAATACAATCCACTCCAACAATCCATATGCAACCTGTTGCATTAAGAGCCTGAAACACGCAACAAATTTCACTCTTCGTTCAATTTTAGAAGTACAGTCGCTTATTTCTTGAATCTGCTTGTCAAGGTACGTTTGCATGTCGAAATCATAGGTTGTTAGAATTAGCATCAACATTAACATAATTGCTACATTTTAACAATTTAATTAAGGAAAATTCACATAGCGATTACACGGCGGCAATCAGAGAATCTACTCGGTTTCGGCTTCAACCACAAAGATAGATACAAGCGACCAACTTAACTTCATTGGTATCAGAGAATGTTGCTGCTTCCCGGACCCTGGCAACTGTGCAGTTTCGAATTAAGTCATCAGCCTGGCGCATGCCTTTGCCGCGTATTGAGCTAGTCACAATCAAATCACCAGCCTCAATATTCCCGTTTTCACCACAAACATTAAGTTGCCCTTCTCCAACAGAATTGACCGTCAAGAGATCGTAGTTCAGAAGGTACTCAGAAAAGCTTGCTTTCGCCTGAGGAGCCAGCGGATTGCCATCTGTGTCAACAGTAACGGCATTGCGATCAATGAATGCGGCAGGCACAATGCTAAACCGGTTCGCCCTGGTATTGAGCACACCCAGTGCTGTCTTTTGCATTGGTCGATCAGAGAGACGCACATCAAATATGGTATCGGAAACGCCGTTGCGTTCAGCCAACTGATAATCAACGACGATATCGCCCACGACCATATCCAGGTCCACATCCTTGGGAATAACAGCATCATGCGCACCAGTGAATGGGCCAAAAGTCCCACCCTCGTTGTAGAAGCAGCGGCCATCACTCAGGCCAATAATGGCAGATGAAGTGACAATGCCATTTCCCCCACCATAGGCGCGGAAAGCATGTCCACCATAGACGTTTCGCGCCCAGAGAGCAGAGAAACCGGATCCTTGAGACATGAATGTCCCGGCGTACCCACTTTGGGAAAACGCAGTGAGACCGTCGCCACCGCTCTGACTGAAAAGATAAAGCCCTGACCCAGTTCCCTGGTTGAATATCGAAGCTGCAGGCCCAACCCCAGCAACCCGGCTGACATTCCAACCGGACTGATTAAATGGTGCAGGTGCGCTGGCGTCCGGACCGATAGAAACGCGAGAGCTGCTGGAAGGGACAACTATGGTTCCTGCCGTCAACTTAGCAGCAGACAAAGTGCCATCTACAAGAAGATTGCCATCAATCACAACACCAACAGGCTCCCAGGAAACACCTGTCCAGTATTTAGTCGTGGCCGTTGTGGATGTACTCAGAGTGACCGTATCACCAATGACTTTGTCGGGCTTGCCAGTGGCGTTCTGCACGACTGCAGAAGCAGTCGCGTCGTTCCATAGGCCACTGCCATAAAGCGTAACGGTTCCCCTGGTGCCTGCTTCAAGATAAACCTGCCAGCCTGTGCCATTGTGAATATAGGTTATACCGTTGCTCGTGTTGCGATAGACGTTGTTCTTTGTTCCGTTTGGTGCAGACGCGAAGGCACCGATGAACGTGATGGCTGGAGTAGATGCATTGTAAGCCAACTGCTCAAACGTCAGCCCACCACCCGTATTGATGCGAACGCTGCCATTCATATAGATACCATTGACATCAGCGCCAAAGGGACTTACCTTGCCATTCGCTGCAAAGAAAGCCAGTTGATCTGCATTGATCAAGAACTGTGATATGGCAGGCTGGCCCACAGGTGCATCAACCGCCAGCACAAAACCGGCGAACTTGCCATTGGCGTCTATCTTGACTGTGTACGTGCCGGACAGGCCGTTGATGCGATCCGCAGTAGCAACAAGTTTCTGCTCTACTGTGACGCCAGTACCACCAAAATTGTCTAACCTGGCTCTAACTTGCGTGATTTGTCCAGCCTGCGCTTTATCCTTTGTTGCAGAAGCAAATGCCAAAGTCCGTACGCCCGACTGCGCGCTATCGACACTTGCAGTTATTTCCTGAAGGCGCATAGCAAACGAACGGCTCTGATTCTGGATGATCGTATCCATCTCGCGTATCGCGGCCCCAAACTCCTTCGCCACATCGGCCAGGTCACGTGAGAGCGCTGCGCGTACTTCATCTGGAAATTCGGCAAGGCTTTCTGGGCTATTGATGCGCTGAAAAAGTTCCTTGAATGCTCGCGAGTTTCGGATTTGGGTTTCGAGCGTTGAGCGCATGCCCTGGCCACCATTGATGATGGTTGTGCCTTGTACCGCTCCGTCCGCCTGATTAAATATCCAGTTACCACCACGGTCAAAAGCAATCAGGCCGACATTCCAGAGGTCACGCCAGGTCACCACTTTTTCGTACTTGGAACCCCGTCGCCCTTCCCTGGTTTCCAGTATTTCCTTGATCTTGTTGACAGCACTAACCAAAGATCCTTCTGATACTGTGGGTATAGATGGAAGATTCGGAGCTTCGCCAGATGGAGCGTTTTTTTCGCTGTCGATAGGTGTCGCCATTACTGTACTGCCTTCAATTCTTCTGTGGTCGAAGTCAAAACAACGCTATTCACCCATACATCCGTGGTGATGACGATTTGAAATTCGCGGTAGCGGCCAGGTGGCAAGCGCACCGGCTTCTTATCCGTCATCACCCTGGTGCACCACAAGACATCCTCGGCATAGATATCGACTTTCACCGTACCTGGCTGGGCATTGACGTGCAGCCATGCCAGTGGCGCATGCTTGCTGAATCTGAATATCTTGGACTTCCAGACTGAAGTCATCCGGGGGCCAGTGGTCGGAATAAAATCATTGATACTTGATCCAGACAGCACAAACAGCGTATCTGTTGACTTGTCCGAGTACGCAGCGTCAGCCATGCCGCCATGTTCCACCAGCGTCTTGTTTGCCAGGTCAAACACCAGGCAGCCACGTTGACCAGAAAGGTTGGTGTAAAACGCATGGTAGCGGCCATCATATTCAGCCGCGAACATGCTGGACGGATTGTATTTATTCCAATCTGCCTTCGATATCATGTCACCAGTGAATACCTGAGCGTCCCCACCTTCCACGGCAACCAGGCCGTCAGGTGATGCATAGATGACCGAGCCACCGATTGCCACCATCGAGCGCTTGGATACGCAGGACTGGTTGCGCGGCAGTTTCTCAGCAGACAGACTGCCAGAATCGACGCCAGTTACCAGGTAAGGCACACCCGTTGTGGTGACCACCGCCGTTTGCCCGGCAACAGCAATGCCAACAATGGGATACTCCAGCGGGATATCGTATTTAGCTGGCCAGGCGTAAGGTGCGTACGGCTCGCAGGCATGCAAGGTGGCATCGGTAAAGCCCAGCATAATGCCGTTTGGCATGCCCACAAGCCCCTTTAAGTCTTCAAGTGGCTCATCCCAGCCGAATGTTGGGCAAGGCTCATTGAGCTGCGTTCCTGGCACTTTGTCGTCAATGTTGACCTTCTCTGCTGGGTATTCCCCCAGCAACAGAAATGCCGAAGTGTTCGATCCTGATGCACTTCTGTACACACGGCGCTTGGTGATATTGCGCCCGCCTGGCGCACCTGGCAGAACAAGCTTGCTGGTATCGTTCTGATCAAGTTCAATGATGTTGGACACAGGGGACGGAGCAGACTCTTCGCCCCAGTCAGTGACCTCGGTAAAAACGTAAGCCCGCGCAGTGACAATAGGAATTTCGCCTTCTGGCATGGCACCACCCATATCGCCTTCGAACAGGGCTGCAATTTTCTTTTCAGTGCCATCGAGCAGGGTTTTAGACATGGCTTCGATAGACTTGACCAGGCTTTCCAGTTCACTCTGCAGGGCTATCATGGTTTGAGTAACGTTGTTTCCGCCCACACCAGTAATGCTACTCAATGCTGAAGATCCCAAATCAGCCACGCCGGATATGGGCATGCGTAATTTGGCGACTTCGGTAACGAGCTGCTCACAGATCTCGCTGGATGCGGCAGCAATTTCGCTGGCGTCCCTGCGCGCATCTGGTGATGGTGCCAGCAACTCAGCGGCGAGCCAGGTTTTCATGGCCGGCACGTTGACGGTCTTGCTGCCGTCTGACTGCTTGACTATAAAGCCGGTGATCGTTGTCGTGGCCTGGCCAACTGATAGCCCTCGATTGACTTGCCAGCTATCCGCACGGCGCACCACATCCAGCGCGGCAGAGGCAATAGCCGCATCAAGCGCTGCGACTGTTTCGGATTTTGTGTAATAACTATCTACCGTCCCCTTCGTGGCACTGGTCACGGTCGTAGGGTTCACCACCAAATCAACAAACGACCGCTTTGCCGCCTTGATTTTGGCAACAATTGGGACAATTTCTTTGTCTCGCGATGTGAAATAAGTCTCCACAGCGTCAACAAAATCAGTTACTTGCTCATGAGTGAAAAGCTTTGTCCCCTCTTTTGCCGTCGTGTCTGGGGATGGAATTGCAGTTAGGGAAGTAGTCAGTTTCGATTTATCCAGAATCCACACCCCCGCGCGCACAAACAAACCAACATACAGGCCGACCGCGTCAGAGCGGTACTTGAGATCAGCCGACATCAAATTCACATCGCTTGGGGTATTTGGAATAAATCCACCATTTTCTATGCGTCCGCCCCGGATCACGTCGAATTCCCACGGACGTTCTGGAACGGCATGCAAGTCAGCCAAATCAGCATCAGCCAGGCCTTTGTATTGCCAGCTAATGGCATCGCGCACGGCATTGGTGATGGTCGTTGGTGCTTTTTTCTTGGCCGCCAGAGCATCATCCGTTGTGAATGACACTTCCTTGACGATAGTGACGACTGGTGCGGCCGCTGGTTTAGGCACGCCGAGCTGGCGCACCGTCATACTTGCGTCAGTGACTTTGGGCGCACCATCACCTGTGTAATAAGTGCGTTCTGTGCTGTCGTTGGGGATTTGCCCGCGCACAAAGTTCACGTCACCACTACGCGTCATGAACGTGGACGAGTTGGCGAACTTGTACAGTGTCTGCCCTGGGCCCGCACTTCCAACAGTCGCAGGCTGATAGAACTGCCGCAAGCTGCTGAAACGTGTATCCACATTTTTCGCATGCACCGCAATGTTGTCCATCAGGTCGTGAGGCTCGGCGCTTGGTGCCATGCCTCCGAAGCCACGTATCTGAATAACAGCCATATTTACCGGTTACTTTCTGCGCCCTTGATCTTTTCCAGGGTGCGCATACCACCAAGGCCCAACATACCCAGTAAAACAGAAGACATTTCTGTAAAGTCCAGCACTGGCATAACGATAGGATGGCCAGCTGCAGCCAGCACAAATGCACCTATGGGAGCCAGGACAAACTTGTACGCAAAGGCAGCACCGCACACCCAGCCAATGAACGGTCTCCAGCCAGCAACAAACGTGCTGGAGCTGGCAGCTTCGACCTTGTTGATTTCCATCTGCCCTGCAATCTGCGCAAGTTCGCCAGACTGCTGTAGCTTGATCAGTTCCAGTTTCGCACTGGCTGCCTGAGCCGGGTCTGGCCACAAACGGTCAATGACCTTGCCGCCGATATCCAGTACCGCGCTGAGAGGATCGAGTGCCATGATGCTTCCTTTCGCTATTGAATCTTTTTACCTGCCTGCAAATCAGCCAGGGTTAAACCACCGGTGTACTGGCAATGTGCCAGTTCTTTAAAACTCTTCCAGCGTCCTGCCCACTCCAACCCGACACTTTCGGCAATCACACCGCAACGTTCAAACGTGCGGGTGTCATCCCATTGCGCCTTGCCATTGACGATAGGCACAAAGTCAAAAGCGCACCCATAGTTGTGCCAGGACTGGCCAGCCTTTGCTTTTGTCACGATCTTGCCTGGTGCTGTTCGTCCCTGAGCATACAAAGCGGCTTGTGCTTCGTTGTCACGCAGGGTGGAAGTGATCAGCACGTCGATTCCTGACTTCTTGCACGCACCGACAAATGCAGATGCCTTGGCTGCCACGACCGGCAGCAAGTCCGCTAAGTCACGACTGTTTTTCATTATTTCCTCTCAATTAAACGATCCAGCTTGTTGTTGATTTCCTTCAGATCTTCCCGAACGGTCTTCTTATTTTCGACAATTTCATTGTCCTGGCGAGTATCGATGACTCGTTGTGCCGCCCTCGCTTCTTCCAGTACCAGGACCCGTTTATCCATGGCCTGCCACATAGCCACGCCTGACACGATTAAACTGATCAGCGTCAGCAGATGCCCGATATTGTCGAGGATTAGTTTTCTTGTATCGCTCATAGTCCTTGCCCGTAGTTGATTAGCGTTAAGCCGGCTGAAGCTGCGGGAACATGGACTTGAGAATTACGCTAAGCGCATTTGGTGAAAATCTGTACGGCTCCAATAATCCAAGCGCCTCGCCAAGAATCTCAGAACAGAAAGACTTACCGTCGTCATCCCCCACAGCAGATATGACGAAATGTACATTACCGAGAAGGTCATATCTATCACCCTGCTTTTTCTCGAAAACGGCCAGCGCATGAGGTTCAAAATGTGCGGGCAGATAAATGAAATCCCAGTGTGTGGGATCGTATTCAATCCACTTAAAGCGTACGCCGCCATCCATGTATGAGGCAGAAGCAGACACTCCAGAACTGAAAACAAGCTCACAATGACTGTATGGCCCGCGTGTCCACCAGCGCACACAACGGTTATAGATACCCGGGACACCTGGCCGCACTCCCTTGTAAAACGCTGCCCTGAATGCCATGCTTACTCTCCAAATGTTTCGGGCCAGCCTGCCGAGAAGTCATAGCCTGCTGGGTCTGCCGACGCCTCAACCTGTGCGATATGGAAGGCTGCTCGCGAAAATGCGAGAACATCCAGTGTTTTCGTGGCGGTGAAAACAGCGGTGGCAAGCTCTATGGTGGTTGGCACGATGCTACCGTCCATAGTCGTCCATGGAATCGGCTGCATCGCGACGCCAAGCAGCATCCGGTCCATAATCAGTGCCATCCACTGCGTACGCGAGTAGGTGTCGGTGTGTATCCATTTCCCGTTGACCTTGACACCGTTGAATTTACGGCGGTCTCTTTCAGCCTTGATCAAATTTGTTTTTAACTCAATGATGGAGTTTCTGACTTCTGCTATTTCAGATTCTGACTTAGCTAAAATTTTCCATTTCTGAAGCCACAATCCGCCTACGTTGATGGCCCCATCGCGCACAACTGTTTTATCAAAACTCACTGTTGGCTTTGCCACTTCAACAGTTGTCGTCACTCTAAACAGACTTGTTTCTTCGGGCGTAAGCTTAGATACTTCGCAATAGTGCGATGCATCCCATTCAATGGGTATATTGGTTTCCAAAATGCGGCCAAAACTTCCATCCGCGTTGATCTGAATGTATTCCATTAATACACCTTAAGGAGAAGTGTAGATTCGTCCACCATAGTCACAGGCGACCAGCTTGGCACCGTCACTTGAAGAACAAACAGAGAACCAGTTCCGATTAGAATCTGATGCGATTGGCGTTAGCCCAGAATCTACAGACGTATATAGTTTCCCGTCACGCACGCAGGCAGCTATATTATTTCCATCACTTGACGATGCTACGCAAAACCACCTTCTAATTGAATCTCTTGGATTCCATGTTGCTCCTGAGTCGTTAGATATGTAAAGATACTCACCGTCACCACACGCGGCCAATTTGGTGCCATCGCTCGAAGAAGCGACGGAGCCCCAGTTCCGTATGGAGTCCCGTGCAGCCCAGGTGGCTCCGGAATCTGTGGAAGTGTAAATTTGCCCTCCATGCACGCAGGCGACTAACTTCACCCCATCGCTCGATGATGCAACTGAACTCCAGTCCCTATTCGAATCTTTAGGATTCCACGTGACACCTGAATTTGTAGACACGTAGAGTTGCCCTCCTCTCTCACATGCGACTAATTTAGCCCCGTCGCTTGACGACGCAATTGAAGTCCAATTGCGCGCAGAATCGCGTGCATTCCATGTTGAACCTGAGTCCGTAGAAGTATAAATTTGCCCGCCATACGCACAAGCAACTAATTTAGTGCCGTCGTTTGACGATGCCACGCCATACCAGTTTGCAAATGGTGTGGATGAATTAATTGTCCATGTGACACCAGAATCTGCAGAGAGGTATATTCTTCCTACATTTAATGCAGCGATCAGTTTTACCCCATCACCAGACGATGCAACACGATGCCAGTCCCTACTGGTGTCGCGAGGAGTCCATGTTTTTGGCAATAATGCCGAGGCAACCGACAAGAAAAACTGTTGTAGCGCGCCCATTATGTCAACCCCACGCCCGATATAATCCATTCAGTTGAAGTTATCTTCAGGGCAGTCGCCAGACCATTTGCTGCGAGAGTCCGGCTGCCAGTCGTTCCTGCTCCTGCAATACGCATTACGTCCGAGGTAATCGCTATTGTTACAACTCCCGCTGAAGCCTGATTGACGAAAGTAAGAGCCGTACCAATAGGAAACGCCACAGAGCTGTTGGCTGGAATAGTAAATGTCCGTGCGGTGTTGTCAGATGTGGGGTGCAAAATGTGCTTGTTTGCGTCGTTCAAAACCAGCGTATATGCTGCGCTCTGGCTATTTTGAGGGATATTTGCATATCCAACAGCAACGTCACCGCTACCAAGCAAACTATTGCTATTCACCGTCTTTATACTTGTGCCGGACACTAAGGTGCTTTGCTTGCCTGCTAAGCTCGTGACAGCATCTGAGATTTGCTTTTGCAAGTAACCGATGGCCTGCAACACCGTATCGGCAGCAGTAACGGCCTGGTTCGTGGCGATATTCAAACCAGTCAAAACTACTGACAATACTCTTGCCGCCGAAAAATATTTATTGGTTGCACCTTCTGAAATCGAATCAGTCGACATTGCACCCGCAGTCAAACGCAAGGCAATATTGTCACCGCTCGCATAGGAGGCTGCTGCACTGCCCTCCTGGGCACGGACGATCGTCAACACATCGCCAGACCTAGCCGTGCACTTGACAATTTCGATGGTCGATTCGGTTATGCCGCTGAGTTTATACAGGGTGGCTATAAAGTAGTCGCCTCCCGTAGGGTTGGGGAAGCGGCTGCCTTCTCCATTAGCGACAGTCAGGCTAGTGGCCACATTGGTGATGGCGACTGCTAGGGTCGACTGAGCATTGTTGCTGAATAATTGCATATCAAGATTCCCTTACTTTGATGATCAGCTCGTCTTGCATAGTCCGGCCTTCGCTGGTAATCGCGGTGAGCTCCGCCTTGTAGCTATTCCCATCCAGCCCGCCAACGAAGACGATCCGTATCCGCTGGTCGCCAGGAGCAGCCACGATAATGCCGGTGGCACTCGCCTCTACGATCCAGTTCCCGGCAGAGCGAACCAGAATTGAAGAGCCACGCGCCGGTATGTTTGTCGCTCCTACAGATATCGCTGCAGATTGATTGGTATTCCCGACATACAGCGTGTATCCGTCCGCTGCATCCGCTGGCAGCGTGACTGAAGAATTGGTCCGCAAAGTCTTGCGGTCATCCGCCGCCGTCGCCGTGTAGGGCGCAAAAAGGACCATCAGTCCTTTCGACTTCCCGTTATGCGTGACAACCTGGTGCCCCGACGTAATACTGTCCGTGGCAGCCATGTCTGCCGCAAATTGGATGGCATAAATTTCCACCTCAATCGGCTGTTTAGTGAATTTTTCTAAAATTGCCATTATCTCGATACGGTTCTGTTTTGATATGGACGCACGGCTACCTTGTCATCAGCATCGCGGGCATTGGGGTTGATCGACAGGGTTCCGTCGAGATAAAAAGCAATACTTACGACACCCGAAAGCCGTATAGGATTGCCTACTTGCCCGGACAAACTGAATGCCACACCCGTGGAAGATGGCGCAATGGGTTTGAGCGAACTCAATTCACCACCGCTACTCAGTAAAATGGTGCTATCACCTTGTAAATACTGGATTGCTCCCGGTGCAGGAGCTGCGCCTTCTAGCGCGATACCAGTATTGCCTTGCATTTGTGCATAGTTGGTCAGCGTGCCAGTCGCTCCCATTGCCATAGATACCGACGCATTTGGCATATAAGCATCGGCATTCAACAGCCCAGTCAAACCAAAAGCGATTCCGGCTGAGATATTGTCAATTGCCACCCGACGCATTACGGCCAACTCACCGGCTGCAGTAAAAGCGATCCCCGTTGAAGAAGCTGCCAGCAATGCTACTTTCGCGACATCACCAACTGCGTCCATGGTTACACCTGTGGCACCCGCCATGGAAACAGAAGCGCGCTCAAAGACCGTAAATGCGATGCCCGCACTGGAAGACGGTATAAATACCCTCTGAGCTAAAGGAACAACGCTGTTTAAGGCAGCGGCATTGAGCGTCTGGCCGTTCATGACTCTGCTTAGGTCGCGGTCACTGTCAAAGTCCCTGGCAACCAGGTCGGAACGTCAGTAACAGCGAACGTCTTGGGTGCGGACAATGGCGCGTAATACAGCATGTTGCCCAGTGTCGCAGCGTCCCACACTGCGAAATTCGTTGCTGTTACCGGGCTGCCAGAGACACCGTTATAAGTGACAGTGCCCGAGTTACTTGTCTGGCCTGCGGTGGACTGCGCGGCAAAAGCCGTTGCCTGGCGCGCATACCACCCTGCTGAGATTTCAGTTGCTGGCGTGGCATTGGCAGTTGGATCAGCCGTATGCAGTGATACATACACAGTGGCTGGAGCGGCAAAGCTTATGCCGCGGACGGTCCCGTCGATGACCTTACCTTTTAAATAATTTGATGCTGGCATTGTGCCCCCGTTGTTAAAAGTAGCGGCCACGCTGACGCGGCCTATGTGAAGAAAATCCCCGTGCGTTCTGTATCGATATCGCCGCCATCTTTCCGTTGAACTCGCTTTCGAGACGCAATCCTTCGCTTGGGTTTGAAAACGGCATGCCCGGCTGAAGCATCAGCATCGATTTGGCACCTGTCGCTATCGCCAGCGCGTATTGGTCATAGAACCGGTTTTCAATACCCACTGCGTTGTTGCTTGGTTTGAGACAAGCCTGAATTTGCAGCAACAAACCGTCACCTGGCGGTGGCAGCAAGACGACCGTTTTGCGATCAGTTGTATGAATGCTCTGGCAAACACCCGCCTGGTTAGGGTACTCACGCCAGTTGTCAGGTAATTGGCCTTCAGCTTGAATGGTTAAACGTTGTGCGTTCAACGTTGCACGCTCAATCCGCACCAGCTCAGACTTCGATTCAAGATTCAAGTCATATTCCATAAGGCCGGCAGACGTGTTGATTTCATCGAGCCACAGTGTCCACACACGAGTACGGCTGAAAAAATGCTGTGCAGCTCGTAAAAGTGCATGATCCAGCTCCAGTTCAGAGCAGCCTGATACGTAGGGTGAAACGTCGCGGTAAAGGCTTTCCCATGTCTGCATGGCTATCTCACCCCTGGCTTGATCAAGGCTGGCTGCGACTTCGTGGCATCAAATGCCAGATCAGTTTGCGTCTTGGCACCCAGCGCTGTCAGGAAACTGTTTTGATAAAAGCTGCGCTTCTCAGCCACGTCTGCAAATTCGTCGTCCTTGGAATAGGCACGGAACAACATCCAGTCCAGGATCTGATTTGTTACGATGTCTGCAAATATCGGTGAATTTTCTGTATCGCACCTGGTCGGCATGACAGAAAATAGGCATTCAACACTGGCTTTGCTGCTTGCCGGCGGGTAGACGCTGAATCGGGTCGGGTCGCGCTGGTCAACCATGTAATGCTTGATGACATCTGCTTGTTTCTCTACGCGCCACGCGGGAGCGAATGCATTGAGTTTTTCTGTACTGATCAATTTGATCGCTCTGCCTGATGTATTAGCCTCGACTGCGAGTAATCTCAGGCCATCCGCAGGTATTGCCTGCTTCCAGCCAGGTGTTAGAGCCACACTTCTATTTGCCACACTCATGTCTGGCCGTAGCTGAACAATCTGAATTTGTGCATCATTCAGATAGTCCAACCACTCAGCAGTGGTCCAGCGGTATGTAGACAGATCCTGAGCGATACCCTGGGCCTGTCGAATGAGTGCGGATGCCAATATCATTCGTCTTCCATTGACGTGAAAATGCGTGCTTTACAGTTCTGCCGCAATCTGTCTTCGGTCAGGCCATCAATATCACGCTGTTGGATGCCAATTTCAGCGGCATATTCCTTAAGCTGCACATGGCTCATGGCATCAACAGACCTCGGGCGCGGCACTACCGGGCTTTCTTCTATTTCAGTAGTTGCTTGTGCTTCAGTGGTCGCTTTTGCTTCGGCAATGGCTTTCAGGGCTTGCACAACATTGGTCAAACCTGCCTGTTCAGCAATAGATTTCAGTGCATTAGTGCCTGGGGCTTTTGAATCCACTGTTTTTTCTGCAGTGAGAGTTAAGGCCCCAGGCAGAACACTCTTGCGTTCGCTTTTCCTACCCATGGTTATGCACCGTGCAATGCAGGACGTGCGAAGACCGTCAGACGGATTTTCGCGCCGACCACCAGGCCAGCAGCAGCAACACCTATTTTCAGACCTAAGCTTTGCTCAACAGCACTTGGCGCGGCATTCAGGAGCGAAACTTTGTTTTCCGCCTGTATGCCACCGGTCTGGCCGATGGTACTGGCAGCAAATGCTTCATTGCCGCATGTGCGCGCATTGTCGACCAGGCCGGCTTTACCACTTACCAGACCGCAGTCCAATGTGATGGCAGCGCCAGTGTCGAGGTCGTCGCAAGTGAGTTTCAGGCCAGTTACCACGTATCCGCATGGCAAAATCGTCATTTCGATAACGTCATTGGCAGCCAGACCGGCAACGGTGATGTAGTCCCCAAAGATAACGATGGGTTCATAACCACTGGCGTTAATCGCCGGATAATTGTTCGCGATTTGAATGGATTGTTTCAGAGACATGATTTTCCTCAGAACGTGAGTTTCCAAACCTGTTCGGGATTGAGTACCCGAACGAGGTGCAGATAAATGTGATTAGTCGATGGTTGTGTAAGCGGTGTCGATGGACTGCACACCGAAATCCATGTTGTTGTAGCGGGTCTTGTCAAAGCCAGCGATCATGCGAACAACGATCACGCTTTCTTCGCCATGATCCACAGATGATTCAGACAGCTCATAGCGAACATTACCTTTTTGCCCCTTCATGCCATGTGCAACGGCCACTGCATGGGCACCCAGGAACAAATTTCGAACGGCGTTGACATTGCCACCGGCACCGTAATCGTTGAATTTCACGCAGGTTTCATGCTTCGTCACCAATGCGCCGTTATAGTAGGCATCACCACCCTGGAAGATGGGGGACTTCGCACCAACTGCAGCCGCCTTTGCTTTTTCCAGCGTCAACCAGCCTGCGTCACCAACTTCACGACGCAAGTCATACATTGATTCTGGAGAGGTCAAGAGCACAAAGCACTTATCGGAACCGCTGTTTGGCGTTTCCACGCTGACCGGCTCCATGCGAGCGCCTTTCTTGCCTTCGAGGGAAAACATTTTCGAGGCACGAACAAGGGCACGGTCAATCACCGCTGTGCTCATTTTGGAAGTTGCGCCACCATCTACCAAAGTGGCTTTTGTCAGACCATCACCGACTTGCAGATGGGCTGCATCTGGCACTGTCAAAGGATTGGGGAAACCTGTCCAGTTATTTGGATAATGCTGAATTTCGTCACCCACGCCGCGCGCACCGCAGGCATACATATGAATCAGTTCATCTTGAACTTCAGCCATGTAGTCCGACAGACGGGCACGCGCTTGCTTGGCGATATCCTGGCGAACACGTTTTTGTGACATAACATCGCCGACGTTGACCAACTGCCGGCTCTTATCGATACGCATTTTATGCGTATAGTGAGACAGTCTTTGCTCACGACCTTCGCCTTTTTCGTCGCCCTCGATAGGCTTGCCGCGCAACTTGGCGATCAGAGTGGTAGTGACTTCATCACCAGGACCAGATTCGAGGTCTGACTTGATGACAACAGGCATGGCAGCATCTTCGCCACCTGTCATTTTTGTCCAGAAGGATTTCTTCTGAGCTTCAACTGCGATCTTTGCAGACCATACTTTCACTGCCGCCGGATCGGAAGGCAGAATAGAAGTGCGTGACATAGTTTTCCTTTCATGGAAAATTACGACACACTCCTGCGTGTCAATCATTTAACCCAGGCTACCCCTGGTTACTTATGCGATTTTGTTAGTCGCAATCTCTTGCGGCCTAGTCACGATTATGCTCTTGTCAGCAACAATACGTAACCGGGCTCGCTTTCCTTCTTTATGCTCGACAACGATGCGTATTCTGCCGTTGTCGATATCAATGGCTTGGCCGACTTTAACGTCCACGGACATGCCGTGCTGCTGGGTCATACTTATGTTCCTGCCAGCATGCGTTCGATTTCGTCAGGCGACATCTTGGCGATTGCGCGTTCCAGGTCTTCGCCTTCCAGCGTGGCAAAACGTGCGATCGGATCGTTATCGACCTTCTGCGAGTCAGCCACTGGCAGCGCGCCCAGTGTTTTGACGTTGTGACGTGGCTCGTTCTTGCTTTGCGGCTCTGCCGGCGCTGCTGCAGGCTGTGCCTGAGCGGCAATACCATGACGCATTTTCATGGTGCTATGCGCTTGAGCCAAAGCCCACTTGGACGCGACCAGGTTATCGTCCGGCATGCCATTGGCTATCGCCTCCTGCCCAAAAACTCGCACCAAGGTGTCAAATTCCTTACCAAGTTTCTCGTCAGAATAGTCAATACCTTCCACTTTCGCTTGTTTGGTCAAGGCAATGACTTCACGATCCCACTCACGGTGCAACTGCTGTTGCGTCATTTCGGCAGCGACTTCAGCTTTTGTTTCCGCCTTCGTTTCAGCGCGATCCAGCTTGCTAATTTCGCCTTGTACCCTGGTATCAATGGCCGAATATTCAGCGGCAGTGATTTCACCTTCAATCAATTTTGCCAGGGCGGTGGCTTTTTCGCCTGTGAGTTCTTCGCGCTTGGCTTTTGAATCTGCTATTTCAGCATCAGACTTGTAGAGCGGCTTTGTGCGGTCAGCAGGAATTGACTCTTGCTTGTCATCAGCTTCAGGCTTTGCGGTATCTTCTACCTTGGCATCTGGCTTGGGTTCATCTTCAGGCTTCTTTTCAGCCGTGGCTGCGCCCTTGTCTGCATCATCATTGGTGTCGTTTTTGTCGTCATCACCATCAGCATTGCCTTTGGCGACATCAACGTCATCGCCAGCGTCGTCGTCGAGTGCAGCAATTTCCTCTGCTGTGAGGAATTTCAATTCGTCTTCTGTATATCCGTGCGACATAGTAATTTCGCTCCTGCGAGTTGTTTAGTTGGTTTGGTTGATTTCCTGCTTGCACAGCTCGCCATCAGCGACGCAAACGCGCATAGTCCGGCCATCGGCATCCTTGAAGTACTCGATACCACCCAGCATTTGCGCTGTCACGGCATCAGCAGGTGCTTCTTTCAGAGCTCGGACGCGGTCCAGACGATCAATAGGCTCAAACTCCGCCTGGCTTTTCACTTCTTCCGTGGTTTCATCTGCTGGCTCGACTGGAATTGTTTTTGGAAGAATCGCGCTTGTTTTCTTTACCATCATCCTGCTCCTTGAATATTGTCTGTCGGGGTCATCGTTTCAATTCCAGTGGCAGCACCATCAGCTTGCAAGGGTGCTGGCGGCATTGCTTGAGGCGGTTGATCAACTGGTACAGGTACCATTTCAGGCGCTTGCGGCATGCCTGGGTTTTGATCCCTAAATCCTACAGACTTCAATAGCTCGTCCGCAACCGGGGTCACTCCTGGCACTTGCGCAATGGTTTGACTGGCTTGCATCGCCACATACACTGCCTCGATTGTCTTCTTCAGGCGATCAGCATCTATCTGTTCACCCTGGGCATTTGCCTTGACGATATCGGCCTTGGCCTGCGCCATTTGCGCTTCGATTTGAGCCTGCTGCAGAGCCTGTTGCTGTTGCTGCGCCTGCTGTTGCTCAGGTGTAGGTGGCTCGTCTGGGTCTGTCATGCCAGTGATTTGGCGTATGCGCTGGATGACCAGTTTCTTGTTGGGCAGGTCAGCGAGTTCAAAGACAGTATCCAGCAAGGCTGTCACGACTTGCGGGGCAGTAGGCGCCAACTGTGTCAGCAATTGCATCAATGACTCAAAAGCTGCCTGCTGCAGCGTCTGCTTCCAGGCATTCTCGCCTATGACGAACATCGCCTTGCGTGCCGTCATGTCATTCAGCAATTGTCCTGTTACCGGGTCTTTCTGATTGATGCGGACATATTCCCGTTTCTTGCGCTCACCGGTAATGCTGAATGTCTTGGCTTCGTTGTAATACTGTTCAATCAGGCTGAGCTTGATTTCACCTTCCATCTGGCGCGAGAACAGCATGTTGTCAAAAATCTCGGCAGTTTGTTGACTGCCCTGCTCTGACTTGCGTTGGATGGCAATGCCAGATGTCGCATTGGTGTCACGGCCAAGGTTCTCGCTGGTCACTCCAGAAGCATTGCGGATAATCTCGCGGTCGGCTTGCGCCAACTGCAAATTGCCTTGCGCCACATCGTTCTCACGGTGCGTTTTCAGCTTCTCCAATCCGCCTTTTGCCAGCAAAACAAACGCATCAGGAGCCAGCAATTCATCCCGCGCTTCTTCTGCAGTCATCACGTTGTCATCGAAGGCATCCGCCTCAGCGATCACCTGGTTGGTGGAAATGACGTGTATTGCCTTGGACATACGCTTATTCAGGGCATCTTGTGGGCTGCGCACAGGTCTGATGACTGAATAAGGCGCATTGTCCTTCTTCCGGCGATAGCACCAATACGGCACGAACGGAAAGCGATTGTGCTTATACGGGCTTGGGCTATCGTGAATAATGTACTTCGCCGTCATGACCGTGCACTGCATCAGCATGCGCGTGCGGTCAATGGCTGAAGCTCCCTTGCCTGTCGTTTCTTTGGTTGGCTCTTTGTACCAGGCTTCAATCAGCGTGACGCGCTCACGGTCGTTATGTTCCCATGCGGCATAGTCGTACATGTTGTACTTGTCCGTGGTGCCCTCATAGTCGTTCGTGTCATCAAGCCGCTTGCCATTGAAGTATTCAAGAAACTGCTCCCGGTCTTGGTGCACGGCAGAGGCGCGTAACTCCCGCTCTTTGTCGGGGAAGTAGGCAATCGCGACATCAAGATCAATGGTCCTGAACCTGAACAGATAGCGACTATCCTCCAGATCACGACGAGAACCCAGGCTGTCATACAGAATATTGCGCCACGATTCATAGCGCGAGTATATGGGCTCATCCTCTGGATCAGGGGAAATGCCGATTTCGAGCCAGCCCAAACCGGCTTTAAAGCAATCGTCAGCAGCCGCGCTGCGCTCGAATTCAACCCGATTGACATCAGCGATGTACTTCAGCAGCTTGGTTTTGCACTTGGCATCCTCGTCTGCGCCTTCGTCATCATCACGCGCCATGACCTCAAAATCTACCCTGGTGCGTCGCTCAACGCCTATCAGCCAGTCTACTGTGGGCTTGATTTCATTGTAGACAGTCGGCTGCTGGCCACGGCCCTTGAGTTCGGCAATTTCATCCGGACGCCACTGCATCGAGTCGTAGTAGTCTTCATCAAGCGCTATCTGGAAACGGTTAGCCTGCTGCCTTCGCATTTCGGTCTCAAACCAGTTAAACAGACGGCCATGCTTGATACGCGCCTTCTCTTCCTTGGACGCATTTATACCTGGCTTTTCTTCGGTTACAACACTCACAGTAGGCTCTCGCTTATCACTTTACCGTTCACATCGGTCTGGGTTACCTCCAGAATCCCCTTGCCTTTTGCCTCTAATCTTGAGGCGCGGGACGCTGGTGGCATGGTTAGCAAGTCTGGGAGAAACTGGATAATCACGTCAACCAGGGTCGAAACTTCGAGACGGATCAACGCACGGCCAAGCGTGGGCAGTGCTGCAGCAGCTTCCATGAAGCATTCTTCTGTTGGGCGTCCATCAGGATTGGCGTACTTGCCAGCGCTTGATAGACAAATCCCGAACACGCCAGCACCCAACCCGCCAAGAGGCGACCAGATAAGCATCACTGGCTCGCCGTCTGCCATATCCCATTCAAGCGATACGCAGTAGCCTTTGAATTCGGCTGTCTTGTGAGTCTTGGGCCCGCCGATGCCAAACATGGCCTGGCCAGTGGCGGACACGATCATTGATTTATTAAGGTTCAAGCTGTTCTCCAGTTACGGTTTCGTTTTGGTAATTTTGCGCGGGTGACATTGAGGATTCCAAATGCCTGGGCGAATTGACGATAAGAGTCCGCACCTTCGGAATGAATGTTGTGCTCAGGTATCGCATTCCAGCGGCCTTGTCGCGTGTTCCAGGTCTTTCTATAGCCAGCCAAGTGCTCAATACCCTCTTTGCAGGCGGTTTCGTCAAACCAGCATTGGCTGAATGCAGCACGCGTGACGTTAATACCGTGCTGAATATCAGAAACGCGGGGCACGATCTCCCATTTGCCACCGATGGGGCTCTTTTCCAGAACGTCGATTGGTGCCTCAACAGTCTCGCCTTGCTGCCTCTTATGGTCTGCATCGTGAGGCAAGAAATGCGTCCCCCAGACATAACCAAGCTCTTGAAGCTGCTTGATGTAGTAGGAATAACCTTCGCCCCAGCCTTCTATGAAGCCAATGAAGCGATGTTGTAGCCCAACCTTTTGATGCAGCCAGATCGCGGTACCATCCGTATTGCCGATATCCCAGAATGTGTTGACGGGCACACCTTCAACGAACGGGACATGCCCGATGCGCCCTGACTTTCTTGCGGCTGCCAGTTGGACAGCGTAATATGTACCTTCTGTACTAACCTTGAATGCTTCCTGTGGCGTGCTGGGATACTCTTGCCACATCTTCTCAGGATCGCCAGAAAAGTCAGCCTCCCTGGTAGCGACATACCAATTGCGCTGCGCGGCATCCAGCGTGCACTTCATCAGCCCTTCTATCTCTGCGAAGTACTCTTTGTCCTTGTCAGTGATGATGACTGACGCCGTTGGCATCCTGTACGCTGATTCTTGCCACCATGGATAGAAGTGAAACCGGAAGTCCCGGGCATTCAGATCACTACCCTGCTCATGCTTGGCCATGGACTTCTGCGTTTTATCAAAGAAGTCGCCTTCTTGGCCCTCGGCGGTGGATTCGATGATCGTGATGCCGTCCAGCGGTACCGCAGGCAGCGAGCCCGTCATGATCTCTTTGGCTTTGTCCTTAAATTTGGCGCAGATCTTCCCGTATTCAGAGACATGCAGGCGATGAATCGTGCCCGAGCGCATGGACGTGGCCACACGGATGGAGCTGTTATTGTGTGCAAACAGCAATTCACTGGCGCTATCCCTGGCAAGCGGCATGGCCTCTTTGAGAGCATCCGGCAAGCGCTCATAAGCCAGCTTTACCTTGTCCCTGAAGATGACTTCAGCAGCTTCTCTGTCCTGTGCAATGATGCCGCAACGCTGATCAGGATTGAATAAGGCGTGGTCAAGCCAACGAATTGCCACCAGCGTCGTAAAACCCAACTGCCTGGCCTTCAGGATAATGTTGCGGTACCAGAGACTGCCTATAAACCGGCGCTGTGACCGGTTCGGCTTGAACGGCACGACCGAACCGTCGCCGTCGTCGCTCTTGACCATGATCTTGTACAGATAGCCGCTGCAAACGCGCCACATCGGATCAGCCAGGCACTTTGCCAGCTCTTCCTCTGTCTCTGGCTCAAAATCAAGCGGGACAGCTTCACTCATCAGCGAGGTCCACTTTCTTGACGACCTTCAAGCCACTGCCGCGCATGGATTGAAGCAAACCAGCCAGGGTGCCAGCAGCAGCTTTGCCTTGCTGGCCATTGTCTTCACCATAGCCGCCCAGATGCTTCATGAGCATATCCAGGGCAGCTTTCTTATCGGCCAGCTTGTACTTCTTGGTGTAGCCGACAAAGGTGCGGTCCTTGCCAGTGCCGGCAAACTCCTCCGTCACGTCCAGGCCGGCAACTGCGGCAGCCGTGTCGTCACTAAGTTCCTGTATGGATAATGGATTGCCATCAGCAGCAAACAACTGGCGCGGATCGAAGAAGGCCAGCCTGGCTATTTCGCGCAAGGTGCGCTCCAGGGTAATGCCTGTCTCATGCTTAACAGCTTCCAGCACTTCCTGTTGAGCTTGTTGAATTGCCTGTTGAATTCTTTCATTTTTCAACAGCCGCGAGCCTTGCGAACCAGCAGTGTCGGCAGAATAACCAGCGCGAATGGCTGCTTTTGTTGCGTTCCCGTCCTTCAGATACTCGGTAAGGAAGAGACGCTGGGTATCCGTTAAACCATCGGCTCCCTTCTTGTTGCCAGACGGTTTAACAGCTAGTTGTGCGGTTTCTGTTGAATCCTGTTGAGAAATTGACTGATCTTTGTTCATGCCTGTATTTAAACAAGCATGTATTTCTTATTCAACTAGGGTAGCTATCACTTCTTTGAATTGAGATAGGCGCGTCTCAAGGTCTTTAAGAATTGGCTCAATGTACTGTACTAAATCCTTCGGCGAGTTCAACAATCGAGGTGCAGCATGTTCTGTATCCCAATATAAGCGTTCTGTTGAAAACGGATAGCTACCTCTAAACCCTTTGCGCAATGCTTCTTGCAATGTGGTTATCACAGTCCTACCAGAATACCCAGTTTCGAATGTATCTGGACGCAATCCGTACTCAATGCGCGTTCTTTTGGAAATAGAACCATACATAATTCTGCATGCCTCTACTCGATCGTACAATTCGGTTAGCTGCATTCCAAAAACTTCGCTGCTCGTCTCTGTCCTAAGTGCTGCTAAAGAGGTCAAATGCACATTAGTCATTTTTGCAAGCTCGATTGCTCCAGATTGAAAACCTGTTTCGGCCAAAACAATGCCTCGATCCGCGCCGGTCTCTTGCACAATCGTACGTAACCCAAGTACGTGCAATTTACTAACACGGGTCTTCCAATATTTACATTCAACAATCCACTTCAGTTCAAATCCAACAAAATTTGATACTACTAGCACGTCAACGTCATGTGAGCCTCTCGCCCCCTCAACCTTGGCATTGGTTCTCGCGTCAAGGCCAAGTGAACGGAAAAACTCTGCAGCCTCCTCTTGATAGTTACTCCAGTCCTTTGCCAACACTTCACCTCTTTCTACACAATAAAAATCTAATGTCCCAGTGCTACTCCGATTTTGCCTTGGTCTTTTCACCAACTATTTTCGGAATATATTTCAATATTTCTTTTGCAAAATCGGATTCATTCTTAGCGCGCTCAAGCTCAACTGTCGACTGCCCTTTAGTGAGTATAAAATTGCGTTCTGTTTTCGATAAAACATCAATTGCTGACTTCAAAGCAGTTGGATTTTTTTCCATTATTGCTACTTCGAGCGCAATAAATTTCGACTCTAGGTTTGTAAGCTCGTTTTGGAAATATTTGATCTCATCCAGGCCAGTCTTGTAGAGTTTCAAGAAGAAAAATGCAATTAATTCGATAAATATAATCAACAAAGCTCTCGGCCCGATCGGTAGCAATAGACTCTTAACGAACTCATCGTTTTTAGTTTGATGGTCAAGTGCCATGCTTTTTAACAAAGTCGATGAATCAACAAGAGAAACAGTTGACCACAGAAGGTAAACACTAATGGAGGTAATAACCATGCCAATAACAAGATTTACATTTGTTCTAAGTCTAAGGTCATTAATCTCACTAATAATTCGCGACACCATTCTTTCAGATGATTCACTCATACGGCGACTCGAATTCTTTTCTTTCATTTCAGCATTGATGTCGCTCACGCATCGGTCTACGACTTTATTGAAGAAAGCGTCATCAGAGTAATGCAGGTCTGCTTCAGCATCAGTGACAGCTTTAGTACTTGGCTTACCTCTAAGGATTGTAGGTATATCAAATTCTTTATTGCGCTCACTGTCGCTCTTAGGCAGCTTATGGCTAACATAATAGTGTTCTGATTGGAGATATAGTATTGAATATGCAGCGACAGACAACATAACGCAGAGCAACCCGACAACCTCCGTGTCTATTTGAACTATTTTTGTAATAACCGTCCCGAACCAAGGGGAGAAAATAAGAACTAGCCCGAAAACTGCGAATACAACACCTAGCAACTTCATCAATTTAGTAAATATACGAGGTAGATTCACTATGAAAAAGAGATACCGGAAAGAAAAAGGCATGAACATATTCCCAGAACAAAATTTATGAGATCACATGGTTCGACCATGCGAATGTATTCATAGAACTGATTTCTGCCGCCGTCTGCCCACGTTTTAGGGGACCACAGAAAGCCGCCAGACACGTCGGATTTATACGTTTGATTTTGATGTGTCCATCAATACCGCATTTTAAGATTACCTTTATTTTGATCGAGCATTACCACGTTGTGTTAGCTGGAATCAATCCTTATCTGACTTGCCTGGGTTCAGCATCTTTGCAACCTCTACAAATTTTTCGAAAGCCTTGGGATCGAATTCTGACGGCGTAGCTTTTGAAAACGCACTTTCTGTCGCGATGTTCCAATTCTCGAAAATATCAAGCAGCTCTTTACGTTCGACAGTGCTGCCATAGATTTCGAGGTAGAGCTTGCCGAAGTTGATCGCGTGCGCCCTGTCAGACCGCTTAATCGCCTCATGAATATAGGAATTGCTGACGGAAAATGCGTGCTTAGCCCAGAGGCTGAGTACGCCAAGTACTATTAATCCCTTGAACGAAATAAACATCAACATTGACCAAGATACTTCCTTTCCTTCATTTGCTATAAAACCCCCGCCAAATAAAGCAATAGTCACAGTTGCGGCAATCGCGATGATCAAAACCACAGTTCCGTAAAAACTCCACCACCATGCCTTACTTTTATAAGATTTTTCACTCGTTTCCAAAACCTCAATAGCCGAAGTCACATATTCTGGCACCTTCTTTTCAATTCGTTCCTGCAATAATTTCTTATTTTCAGTTTCAAATTGTGCAGCTTTTTCTGCTAGTGATTTTTTTTCATGACTAAGTTCGGAATGAAGGTGTTTTAGTGATTCTATTTCAGATTCAAGTTTCTGTTGAAGTACTAATAATGCTTTCTCGGCCAAATGATTCGTGTCTCCTTCTGTTTCCTCTAGGATGTCTACATTTGCATTAGCACCAACATTTTTTTTCGAATGCGATGGATTCCGCCTGTGGTAGTTTTCTATAATTTGATAAATTCGCTTCAATTCATTGCCTTTGGGAACAGGCCTAGAATTCCCTTCTCGCCGAACAAAATCTACTGTGCTGGGATCATTTTCCTCCAGTAGTCTTCTCTTCTTTCTTATCGCCTCAATATACTCAAGGCTTGCTTGGCGAGCGTAATATGGCATGCCAAGCACCAATGCTCGACTTGACTTTAAGTCCAGACCAGATTCTATTAACTCAATTAAATATCTTTGACTTAGAAAGTGGCCAATTTTTTTTAAGTCATCATCTTCTAATTTAATAAGAAATTTTGATAAAACATGCGCGGTAACTTTTTCTTCTAATCCTGTAGCTAAAGGGGTTGGGCCGACACTGTCAAATATCAATTTACAAGCTACGGCGTTGCAGTTGACAAATACCTTTTCCAAAACTTCCGAGTCATTTGAAAATAGCATATTTACAAGAACAATCTGACTCATCAGTGCAATATAGTCCGAAACTTTTTCGTCTGGAAGATTTAATATTTCATGTTTTATTGCGTCTGTGTACATTTGATATTCTAGTTTAGGTGAGGTTAAGCAATGCTTCAGTCCAAAAATTGGCAACGTATCAATACGTATTGCATCAGACACTAAGTGTAACAAAAAGCAACCAACATTATAGTAAAACATTAATAAATATTTAATACATTTTATTGCTCAAATATTATTTTCACGGACAAGTTTCACTTCGCTCCCTCCACTCCTGCCCTCTTAACAATCTTCCCATGCTCCAACAAATGGTCCAGCGATAACTCATAACTGCCGCTTGCCATACGCCCCTCACCATCAACGGCACGCACCGTTACCGTCTGCGACTGCACCACCACCGTAGTAATTTTGCGAATGTTCACGATAGATCCCGACGGCAACTCTATCCACGCGCCCACCTCGACCTCGCCATCTGCCAAGTTTGCTGTCCTATCTTGTTTTGTACTCATGCACCCTCCTTTATTCATTAAATTCCTCGCCTGGGCCAGCCCAGCTACGCATAAATTTCTTTAATCTCGATACCATGGACCGTCTTCATCAAGTGCCGCTTGATCTTGTATCCTTCGGTCAGCTTTCCTTTTACGTCCTCCACAACCTTGCTGCCGTTCTCAACGTACGCAAAGTCCGCTCGGTAGATCAGTGAACGCTTTGCCTTGCCCTGTATCACTGTCTTCGGTGCCAACACAAACGACACCTGGCGCGTCAAGTCATCGATCTTCCCGGCCTTTGCCAGTATCATCAATTCCTGGTACCGCTTTGCTTCCGCCATGGAGTCAAATGATTCACCGTCTAGGACCACTTTTCTGTTCCCATACTTTTTTGGCTTGCGCACCAATTCGCCACTGATCGCGCTACTCATGCGCAGACTTGCGGCGCTTCGATTTCTAAAATTCATGTCTTACCTTTCTGCGATACGCAAAGGGCCCGGCCTTCCCTGCCCTAACTGTTGAATCGGCACGACCTGGGCAGAGGATCCCAGTGCCATCACTTGTTCAGCCTTACCAGCATCACCAATCAGCATCGGCGCTGCACTTTTGAACCCGGCACGCTCGTTGTTTGACTCGGCAATGCCAATAAGCACTGGCGGGAACTCTGGCGCCTCATGCCGCTCCCGATACCCACGGTACCGGTTCACAAACTCGTTTCGCACGAACGGCCATTCCTCTTCTTTCTTGTTTCCCAGCTGGATCCAGCCTCCCATTTCCGTCAGCACCCGGTGAATCAACGGGTCATCGAACACTACAGAACGATAAGTCCCAACCGTCCGCACTCCCCGATCCACCTTGGCCCATGCGCCCAACGCAGAATCCTGGGTGGAGCCTTCCAGCATGCGCACCACGTCTGCTGGGAAAGGAAGAAATTGCCCACGATCAGGGTTCACACACCAGCGGTTAAATGCCTCAGAAACTGCACCAAAGTCGAATGCCTTCAGCGCTTCCCACCACACTCTCCCCGAGAAAACCGAAAAATCCTTTCGGTAGAACGAGTGGATGTCCGTCACCAGCTTGATAAATTCCTTGCGGTCTGCGTCAATCACGTCACACCTCCCATCAGTTCATCGGCAATAGCCTGGTTGCGAGCCTCAAGCGATTCTTGCCGGTTGGCCCGTTCGCCCTTAGTCCGCATACAGGCTGCCTTCATGTACGACGCCGGGTCTGCTGGCCTGGCCACCACTGTGGCTTGCACGGCCTGCAGCACAGCGACATCGCCATAGTCCTTGACCAGCTTGCCCACGAATGAGCCGCACTGAGAGCCCGGCATGCCTGACTGCACTAGCAACGACTTGCCTACGGTCCAGAGTTCATCTTTTGTCATCTGCTCGGCGGATTTGGGCGGGTCACCGCCAGTACCGTCAGGTACTGAATATAGTTGTCCCTTTCCCTCTCCCTTTCCCTCTCTCTTTCTCTTGGCTTCAGTTACAGAGTCTGTGACAGACTTTTTTATTCCGTCAAATTCAGTCTGTGACAGACTTTGTGACAGCTCACTCAACAGAGTCTGTACATTGCTTTCTATATGCGAAAAGTCGAAGCTGTCACTGGCTTTTGAGAGCCTGGTCAGCATCGCCTGTAAGCGTGCCTTACCTGTCCTAGCGCGTTGGTTCATTTTCCCTTTCCATGCCTCAGCAGCCTTTTCTGCCACTACTGGGTGATATAAGCGGCCATCGCTGCACTTGATCCAGCCATACAGGGCCATCTCTTTTAACTTCTTCCATGTCTTCACATCGCGCCCGAGCTCCGCCAGGCGGGCCTGTGAAACATCATCATCCGGTATAGATCCAGACGGCACCTGGTGAAATGATTTGAGCCAAAGCGTCAGGCCAGCGCGCCATTCAGCATCATCTGCCCGCGCGTGGAACTCCGAACTAAACAGACGCATGATGTCAACCGGCATAAACGGGAAGTCGCGCAAGTCGCATTCTGCGGGGGACAATGGGTTTGGTAATTCCGTCACTCGTTTTTCTCCATTAAGCCCATACGTTTTAAAATTCGGTGCGTGTGCGCCACGCCTTCCTTGAATTGAGCAATCATCAGCTCGTAGCTGAAACCTGTTGGTCTGGGTGCACGGCCATCCAGCAAGTCATGGCACGCAGAACAGCCAAATGCTGCGGCGGTATCAGGTGCTTTCAGGCCCATGCCCTTACCGTCTTCCAACAAGTTGGAGTGGCATAGCGCCGTTGTTTCCGTGTTGTAGTTGCAAACCGGAAAACGCAATGTGCATTCCTGGTCACGTGCGGCTTTGCGAATCGGCGTCATCACCGGCCTGGCGGTTTTCATGCGCTTAGTGCCGCGCTTTATGTTGGTCCGCTTCATTCGCATAGCCCGTACGCTGATGAGCAAGCCTGGTGATCGACCAATTCCTCAAGTAAATCAAACTGCTTTCCGCCTCGCGTGGTACGCGACCATTCAATCACAGAGTAGATATCGTTTGCCTTGGCATGTTCTTGCTTGTTTTTAGCCGCTTTCCCATTCCATGGAGCTGGAATAAAAGTTGCCGCACTTCGCTTGCTGCAGAGGGAAACACGCTTCTCCCATCCAGCTACTTTTTCAATATGCTCAGGGAATCGAACAGCGATTTCTTTCAATTCGCCTTTATTGGCGTTAATGCAAGGCATGCATCCCACTCTGCCCATGCCGCATTTGTAGAGCGGATTGGGTTCAATGTTGTTGCTTAGTGAATAGTCGATAGTCTGCTCAGCAGTCCACTCAACCAGCGGACGGAACACATACAAGCGATCGTCCAACTTCTCGAACTTCTTGGCATCGCGCCTATTCAACGACTCGTCGCGCCTAACGCCCTGCCAGCTAACTACCGTGAAACCTTGATCAATTAAGTCCAGCTGATAGTTAACTGCCAGCTTTGTCTTGAGTTCTTGCGTACAAAACTGAGCTTTCCGAGAGGGAAATCTACCCTTCCACATGCACAGATCCAAGAATGGATTGCCAGTCGGGTGTAGATGCTCCAGTGCCCGGCGCTTTGCCTTGTTGGTCCAACGCACCGGACGACCGCCACCGATCTTGACAGTCTTTTGAACAGGATTACCCTTCTTGTCAGTGACTACCTGGCCACGTCCGTCAAGCTTCCAGACTGGCGTGATGCCGTCGGGCATGAACACAGGCCGCGTGTCGTACTCACGGCGTGTACGACGATCACGGGCGATGAACAGGCGCTTGACCGCGATCTCAAGATCAAAATTCGCCTTCAGGATGACGATGCGAACGCCTGTAACGCGCTCCAGGTATTCCCGGTGCTCAAACACATAGTCATGCTCATTGCCCGTGTCGCATAGAATGCCGACGACGCGATGTACACCGAACCGCTCCTTGGCGAGTAACAGGGTTGCAACGCTATCCTTGCCAGTACTACATGAAATGACGTGAATGATGCTCATTGCCGCCCTTCAAACTGCGTCAAAATAGCTTCCATGCACTGCTCAGCCACCTGCGCAGATACATGCGGCCAAAGGTATTTCTGCGCGTGTGGCGTACGGAAAAACTCCAACGTACCTTCGCAATAAATCTGAAACTCGCCCTCGTCACATTTTTTGTATGAAATGGATCGTGGCACCGGAAACACACCGCCTTTCGGACCGCTACACCAAATAACCCAGCCAGATCCCACCTTTAGCCATAACCTGAACATTTCGCGGTCTTTGAAACGCTCCTGGTTCTTGAAAATCTCCCCCTCCAATTTCATCTGCTTTCTATGCACAGGGCCAAGACGAGGAATCAGGGTTTCAATTGAAAAGAATTCTCCACTGCCGAGATTCCAGACCATACGCCAGAAATTACGCCAGGCTTTCTGATCTTCCTCAGCGTGCCCGTCTAACATGCCATACAGACAGTCACGCAAGACTTGACGTTGAGACTCGGTCAGCTCCTGGTCCGATTTCTTTGCGAGAACTATTTGACTCATACAGCTACCTTTTCTTGCAAGCACTTTGAATATTGGTCTAAAATAATTTGAGTCATTTATCGAAACCCTATTTTTGTTAATTGATCAGAAGCCCGGGCGGGTGCAACCGCTTGGGCTTTGCTTTTTGTGGTTGAGGATTTGACGTTGATGTACGTGGCGTACTGGACCACATCACGGATTGTGCTCGGAGCAACTCCATACTCCTGAGCCAATGCACCATAACCACGGCCATGCTTGTACGTCGCGTGCGTCGAGCGAATCTGGCGCACCTGGTCGTCTGTCAACTTGCGGCGGCGCGTCATTTCACACCTCGGCACAACCGGCAATATTTGAAAATTGCTTCGCCTTTTTTATTTCGGAATTGCTGAATAGAACGGCGACGGCCATTACAACGAAAGCCTTCACAGCGCCTGGTTGCCGTGATCGTATGCACAGATGAAAGCGACTTATTGACGACCTGGTGAATGTAATGAGTAGTAGCTGGTGATTCGTACGGCATCGCTGCTACCCCACAAATTGCGTGAAAAATTCTTCCGCACTGCTCGCCTGGGTAATCTTGGTTCCCGCGATGGTCATCAACGCTTCAACGACTTTCGGCGAAAAGGCATGCTCGGTTGGCACCGCTTCAACACCAATCACAGCCAGGAACTGCGCCAGGAACGTCAGCTCTCCTTCATTGATCCAGCGGCCTGCTGTGGTTTCATGCACGCCAAACGCATCCGCAATCGTGCACACCTTGGTTTTCTGCACTTGTTGCAGGAGAGCGCTTTCTATCCTGCGTGCTTTTGCGAGCTGCACGTCCGATAATTGGATCGTTGGCTTGCGTGAAAAGAGTGGTTTGTCGGTCGAGCAGTTAAGCGCTCCATCATTGTTGACACTAAACATACCAATCCCTTATGTAATGGAGGAAGTTCAATTCGCTTAAAATCATCGTTCCCCAACTCTGATTTTTCACGAAAGAACTTCCATGGACGAAATCGAAAAAATAACTAATCAACACAATGTGCAAGCTGGAAATCTTCATGCGTTGACATTGCTTGTGCTGCAAATTGCTAAGCAAGTTCCAGATAAGGAGAAACTGCTAAGCGATTTCAAATATGAAACCGAAAAAATGATTGCTGCAGCCCTGAATTCACAACTACCAGAATCGGTAGTTGCGTCCTTCCAAGACTCAGCAACGCAAATGCATTTAGCTATACAGAATTCCAAAGATCACGCCAGCTAACGAGTTTCAAGGTTGAAGTGCTCTGATTTACTGCTGCAACTGACGCAACGAGCGCTTCTTTGGTCGTTTCAATTTGGACCGCAGAAATCGAACCGTTTGCAACGCCGTCGCAAAGTGCCTTGATGATCATGTTTGCTTGCTGACCATTTAATTTATTTGAGGAACCCATTTGAATACCCTTCACGTTTTCTACTTCGTTGAATTGGCTACTGGAACAAGAGCTGGCCTGTTTTCGATGAATCGCACTGCTCGGCGGCACAATAAACCCGTTGAATCTCCCGTCACCGTTGAGAGCAACTGAATAAAGAGAACTGCCAACTGGCTTCTTACGAAAAAACAAGGTGCAAATCATGATCGTCATGTCCTTTATTGAATTGGTCGTTGTGACTAAAACTGGTATATCTGCTGTAACTGTGTGCATCGTCGTTTCGGCTAATTGCCGGGCCTTTGCCTTATGGCCCGCAGATAACGCTTTGTAACGAGGCGGTACCAGATCAGCTGGGCGGCAACCTTTTGCCGCATCGATGCTTTAAAAGTGAAACGTGGGATAGGCCAGCGTGGTGAAGTCAAATTTACCTCTCCTACTTAAAGTTCAATAGCTAAAACGTTGACGAATTAAATTGAAGTTGGCTCTCTCAAGTCTGGCCAGATTTCTTGATAGTCATCGGGGCGCAAGTCTTTGCGAGTAACCAGTCCGTTTGTGAAGTGCTCAATCTTTGGAGCCATAGGAATGGGAACCGGACGCTTACCATCTGCCCAGCGGGAAACGTCTGGTGCATGCCCTTTAATTGCCTTTACAAGCTCAGCCTGCCGACCTCGCTCACCATTGAAGTATTCCGAAAGCTTCACTTTTATTCCTTGGCTAAATTTACAATACTATATTAGCCCTTGGCTAATATCTAGTCAAGAAACTTTAAGCCAATGGCTAATTGCTTAATTTAGCCATGCGCTAAATAATGGATAGATGAAAACAATTGACGAAATTCGCCAAATAAATCTTGCTGCCCTTGTTGAAGAGGTCGGCGGTACAGGTGCGCTTGCAAACTTAATTGAGCGGAGCCAGTCACAAGTCAGCCAGTGGGTAACTCAATCAAAGCATTCCGCGACCGGCAAACCAAGGGTTGTAAGTACCTCTTCTGCCCGGTACATAGAGAGCAAATGCAATAAACCTACTGGATGGCTAGATAAAGATCACTCTGAAGCGGCAGACAGCACACGTTCACGCGAGCCGCGTGAATCTCAAAACACAGATGTCGCGCATAACGTCTACTCGTCAGATGAAGTGCAGACAGTTGAGATAAAGAGGGTGAAATTAAAACTTTCCGCAGGAATAAGCAAAATTCAAATTGATCAATGCGTCGAGACTGGGGAACCCGTCTCATACACAAAAGACTGGCTCCAGAAACGGGGCTTGTTTCCAGAAGACTTGCTGGCTTTGGAAATTACTGGTGACAGCATGAATCCAAATTTCCTGCCAGGTGACGTCATCGTGATAAATACGATGGATAAGATTCCAAAACATAACCGAGTATTTGCAGTCAACTTTGATGGACAGGCAGTGATCAAGCGATTGGTGTACTACAACAAAGAATGGTTTTTGAGATCCGATAATGAAGACAAAATGTCATTTCCAGATCAGATTTGCAGAGGAGGTGATTGCTTGCCAATAGGTATCGTCGTCGATCAAAGACGCGAATATTTTTGAATTTTTCACTCACAAACTGACACGTAAATTAAGCGCTTTCGATATTTCACGACGATGCTCGCTGCACTCTTCCTGTAAACGGGGATTGCTAATGCGATGTGCTTCAATCCGTTCGGCTGTGAAGCAAAAACTGAAAGTGAGTGCATTAAGAATGCTTCTGAATCTGCCAGAACAGAATTTGCAGCCAAGGTTCTGATATTAGAATGCAAAGAGAAATTTAGTGCTACTGCAGATCTGTGCCGCCAGGACGCACAGATACTAAATTCTGAAATTCGTCCAAATCCCAAAATGGAAGAAATTCGCAAACAGATGCCCTCACTAAATGGGCTAGATGATCAGGCCGCCCTTGAGGTGATTCACCAATCTCACTATCCAGATAAGGACAAAGCTGAATTAGGAGCATTGATTGGCATTGCATACTCTCCAAATCGCAACATGTGCAAAAATTCTATAGCAAGTACTACAAGTAGCGATTCTGAATTTAAGTGTGGCACTAGCCATTAGTAGGATTGCTAATATGCGCATAGACCTTATGCGAGAAACCATGCCAAAGCGGTTTCGACACCTGCTCTGAATTTTTCGTGGATTAGGGCTTAGAGCCCCAAGCCGGAACCATGTCTAGCCCCCAAATTCATCAAGCAGCTCATTACCATGTTGAAGATTTAGGCGAAGACCTAGCAGAAAGCAAAGATGAGCAAGTCATCAAGCAGTGTGCCTCTGCACTCGTAAGCAAACTTAAGGGTCGTGGAGATGAACTGATTAAACTTCAATTAGCACCCTCCGAAAATGCCACGACTTTTTATGCCATATTAGATGCGGCACGACACAATAACATGCCGGTCGTAGGGCATCTTCCCTACACAGTTGATTCAATACAATCATTGGGATAACGGACAAAAAAAGTAAAATTTTTACTTGCCAAAATTATAAAATAATTCTAATGTACTAAATACCAACTATCAGCGAATAAAAATTTTTAGACCTCGTTAGTTAGGGAGTAACACATAAGGAGTTTGGCTAGTGACGGAAAACAGGGTTTTATTTACTTATTCACACACAAGGATTGGAGTTCAAAATGGCTAATTTGGCTATATCTGCAAATCAAGGCAACATTACGATAAGCTGCGACGTCTGGGACTGGACATCGTTGGTAGTTAACGGAACTCAATATACGTCATTCCCCGCGACAGCGATAAACGCTAGCCCAGTGATGTTCACCGCGAACTACAATCCCGGAAGTGTTACTCAGATCCAGTGGCCTATGATTATCAACGCCCAGGACGACTCCACGGGAATGACGTGGGTTGCGGTTGTGCAGGCGTCATCGGACGGCGTGGGAGGAGTTAACCTTGTCGGTTCAGTCCTGTATTTTGAGAGCTGTGCGAACGGGGTCTCTGGTTCTACTGGACTGCAGTTCAATGAGTCTGGATTGACAGGCACGTTTACCTGCTCAGTCGGTGAATGAAATTGGTGTGTCCCTGTTGATGCAGTCTGATGGACAGGGGCTCGGTTCTGGTCAAGTTTGCTGGGGGGACGGAACAACAAGGCCCTCGGAATACTTGATTGAAGTCTCCCGAGGACATGACCTGAACGTGTGAAAGAAACAGGTGTCTTGGGCTCTCAAGAGCCAGGGATGGACGTTCTGTTTTTGTTAATGCTGTTGGAGCTGGACGAGCGGGCAACTAACTAATGACGTAGCGAGCAAGCCGGAAACCTCGCGTTAAACCAAAAGGAGAAAATATGGGACTTCAGATTACGATAACAAACTACTCGAGCCTCACATGGGCCCAGACCCAGTGGAGATGCGTTACGGGTACCACGAATTCACTCGGCTATAACGACGAGATTACACAGACACCAAGCCCTACCATTCAGGCGAATGACGGTCAGACCACAGCAGCTGCGAACCAAATTTCGCTCGAATCGATAACGCAGGACGCCCTCAACATGACGCTTTCGTACAGCGCAGGAAACGATGCGTTCGGCATCTACATCACCCAGCATTTTCAAGAGTTTTCCATTGGCACGGGCGACACGTGGGCTTATCTCAAGAATGGCACGTGGACCAACGCTGGACAAGATGGAACCCCGATCACCTGGACGTTCGCTGACTGCACCGTCGTGGCAACGCCAACACTGGCTCATCAATCTGCGTCAGTTTCGGTTCTCATCACGAACCCGCCAAGCCGATAGGACGTACACCAATACACGGAGGTTTTATGCCTGCACTTTTGCTTAGAATCGCCAACGGCGACTGGGGAGCTGCCGTTGCAAATACCGGAATCGTTTATCCGTTCGAAGGAGCAACGCTGGCCGAACAGGCCGGAAACGTCCAGTCTTTTGCCGAGGCGATGGTGAGTGGAGATCTCAATTCGATCGTCTACTACATCAACGCCGAAGGATTTACCCCTGAAGTGGTGGCTCAACAGCTTTTTGGGGAATGCGACATCTTGTTCCTATCCGGCGAAAGCATTTGGGGGGCTGACGGAGGCATCTATATAATCGACCAACTTGCCGAAGTAGGGGCGGTATTACTGGCAGCGTTGGAGTAGTCTTGACCCGCGTTGTGCACGGCGCGCATAACAGACTCAGGCTTCCCACGCGTCTACCTATGGCCGGATAAACGTGGGCGGGGCGTGATGGCCCCTTGAAAAACCGGTAGAGTAGAGAGCAGCCACCGGCTGCCCTCCCTCATCAAACCGTGCATGCGATTTTCTCGCACACGGCTTTCCGATGTTTTTCGCACATAGGCATGCGCTGATTTTCAGCCTGCTTTGGTCGGCATTTTATATAGCCCATAATGCCCATACAGTTTGGGAATCGGCCATCGCCGATACCTATGTCTTTCGCTTTAAGGCGCTTCATCAAGTGCTTGCTCACCCGTTGTTCCACATGAGCCTTGACCTTTTCCAGCGCCTGATTTGAATTTCGATAGTGAAAGTAGTTCACCCAGCCTCGCAGGCTGCGGTTGATATTTCCGACTAGGGGTTGTAAGCCCTAACCGACGGAGTTTGTCCAAAATAACTGATTGGCTACAATATCGAATATCATGTTGCGCTAGTGTCGGAAAAAAGTCTTCATGAGAATGTTAGAGACTTTAATGAACGTATAAAAAGAATAATTCATAAAATTGAATCTATTGTTAAGTTGGTGGATGAATCTCAACTGAAAACAGCAGCTTAATACCAAAATTCCTCAAACGAACACGTCTCGACCTGCTTACGCAGGTCTTTTATTTTCCTGACATGATTTTGGGATTCGACCAACAAAATTTCACTCCCAAACCTGCCTCTCTGCATAACCCTCTATCTTCAAATCTACTCTTAGCCCAACCCAGGGCAAACATCACCGCACACAGTATTCCAACCACAATCTTAAAACGCATCACTATCCTCGCTCAGTAACAGGGGCAATTCCCTTGCGTAAATTATCAGGCCGTACCTTACGTCCAGAGTGTCGAATAAACGCACAAAATTGAGCTTTTTAATGATTTTCGCAAATTTTTTTAAATAGCCCTACTCCCCGCCCTGTCTGACTATCACAACTGCCACGGTTTCCAATATTAGCCAAAATTTACATTTTAGCTATTTTAGCCAATGGCTAAAATAAGTCTTGATCTTAATTTAGCCTTGGGCTAATATACATTCATCAACAGCAAATCGGAGCCGCGATGACCACGCAAACACCTTTCAACTTAGCAGCAGGCCACTTTGCCCAGCCAGCAATGGAATCAAAAACCATTGTCATCAACGGTCAAAACCTGATCGACGCCTTCTCCAATTGCGACATGGAACAGAGCGAAAAAATGGCCGCGATGCTTGACCAGGGCAAGTACGAAAACTTTGGCCGAATGATGTTCAAAGTCATGCGCGACTGGTCTGAATCCACTTAATAAGAATTGGTTGCCGCCACCAAGTATCAAGGCGGACAGGAAATCTAGGTGCCGTCATTGACCTGGCCTCTGTATCGGGTGATGCCTCTAGTCTTGAGTTGGGACGGACTGCCGGGAAAGACCGGCGCCAATACAAAACCGGCTTCAACCGCCTTAGCCAGCGGTGCTCCTGATGTACGAGGCCGGTTCTGTGTTGGTAAATGCATGATTGGATCTGGACGGCTAGTTCCCGTACCCGAAACTCCCAGTGTAGTCGAGCTGGCATAGTCGAAAAATAGTGAAGATAGCCCATTTGCCAACACCTAATTTAACCAGGAGATCAGCAATGAATGCAGCAGATCAGTTTGATGCACCGAAGCACACACCGGGACCGTGGGAAGCGATTGGCAATTTGGTTCGTTCCCCAATGGTTCACCCGCAGGGCACCGACAGGCCGCGAGGAATCATGCTTGCGGAATGCGCAGATGGATACGGAGTCAAGGCAAACAGCGCTGAAGCCGCCGCAAATGCCAGGCTCTTCGCTGCGGCACCTGATTTGCTGGCCGAGTTGGTCATGGCTGGCCAGGTCATCAGCGTTTTTCTGAACGAATTATCTACAGAGCAAAAGCGCAACTGTGCTGCAAAAATCGACGCATTAAGCATACACGGCGAAGGAATGGCCAGGGCAAACGAGCGCGATGCAGTCCTGAAAAAGGCAACGGGAGCACCAACATGACCCGCGCCCGCCCTATTCGCGCTTATAAGCACTGGCGCAGCGCAGGCTTCAGCGTCCGAAACGCCCTTTACCTGACCATGAAATGGGGATGCCCAAAATGGTATTGATCAAAAACATCCTCTTTTACCGCCGCTTTGGATATAGCTGGCGAACAGCCTGGCACAAGGCACGAAACACCATTTAGAAGCACCAACACTAATCAAAATAACGGAGTTGTGATGAACGAAGTAATCGAGAAACCGGTCGGAAATCAGAATTTGAATCTGCTTTCCACCAATAGCGCAGCCCTGATCTTGGATCAAGGCAGCATGGCCAGCATGATGAGCCTGGCCGAAATAATGGCAAGCGGCCGCTCGACAATTCCAAATCACCTGCAAGGCAATAAAGGTGATTGCATGGCCATCGTAATGCAGGCTATTCAATGGCAAATGAACCCGTTTGCAGTCGCACAAAAGACTCACACGGTCAACGGAACCTTGGGTTATGAAGGCCAGTTGATCAACGCCGTGATTCAGTCGAGTGGTGTTACAAAAGAACGCTTTGCGTACGAGTACTTCGGTGAATGGGAAAAAATCATCGGCAAGACCAAAGTAATCAAAATGCCAGCCAAAGAAGGCAAGAAAGAATACGAGTTTCGCGTGCCAGATTATTCGATGGTTGATGAAGCAGGCCTGGGTGTCCGCATATCCGCGACGCTCAAGGGTGAAGCTGAACCACGCGTACTTGAACTGCTGCTTGTTCAGGCAAGTGTGCGCAACTCTCCATTGTGGGCGACGGACCCAAAACAGCAACTGTCGTACCTGGCCGTAAAACGCTGGGCACGCCTCTACTGCCCTGACGTGATTTTGGGCGTGTATAGCGGCGACGAACTCGAAGAGTTCAAGGCTCCCCGAGAGTTAGACATCACTCCCGCGCCAGTTGTCGAACCTCGAACCTTAGAAGAATGCAGCAAAGAGAAATTCGACGAAAACAAAGCGGCATGGCGAGATCTGATCATTAGTGGCAAGAAAACTCCAGGCGGCTTGATAGCGATGCTCAGCACAAAAACGGTTCTCACAGAATCTCAAAAGTTGACCATTGACAGTTGGGCACACGAGAACGATTGAACCTTGCAGCAATTTTTTAAATAAATAGGTGAAAAAATGCATATCCACGACTTAGTTCAAGGCACTGACGCCTGGCACCAATTCCGCTTGCAGTATTTTGGCGCAAGCGAAGCAGCAGCAATGCTTGGACTTTCTAACAAGGTCAAACGTAACGAACTGCTTCATATGAAGCACACAGGCCTGCCCCGAGAGTTTAGCGACTGGCTGCAAGAGAACGTGCTTGATTATGGGCACGAAGTTGAGGCACTTGCCCGCCCAATAGTCGAGCGCATCATTGGCGACGACTTGTATCCGGTCACTTGCTCAGATGGTAAAAAATCTGCATCTTGTGACGGACTTACTATGTCCGAGACAATCGCTTTTGAGCATAAACAGTGGAATGCTACCCTGGCTGCCAGTGTTGCGAATGGCATAGTGCCGGAAGAACACATGCCACAGTGCCAGCAAATTCTGATGGTGACAAAGGCAGAAAAAGTTGCTTTTGTAGTGTCTGATGGCACGGAAGAAAACATGGTCTGGAAATACGTATATCCGGATCTGGAATGGTTTGAGCGCATCGATGCTGGTTGGCTCCAGTTCGAGAAAGACCTGGCCACTTACAAGCCCGTGATCAGCGAGACCAAACCAATCGGCTATTCACCAGAAACTCTCCCAGCGCTTCGTTTGGAAGTAACGGGTATGGTCAAGGCCAGCAACCTGGCCGAGTTTAAAACGCATGCTCTGGCCGTATTCGCAAGCATCAACCGCGATCTGACAACGGACCAGCATTTTGCAGACGCTGAAAAAACGGTCAAATGGTGCGCTGATGTTGAATCACGCCTTGCCGCTGCTAAAGAGCATGCCTTGAGCCAAACGCAAAGCATCGATCAACTGTTTAAGACAATTGACGACATCAGCACCGAAGCCCGCAATGTACGCCTCAGCCTTGATAAGCTGGTTGCCAAGCGCAAAACAGAAATCAAGGAAAGCATCGTGCTTAAGGCAAGGTCTGCCTATGACGTTCACCTTGCCAGCCTCCAAGCTGAAACAAGTGGCTGCTGGATTCAGCTGCCTCAACCAGATTTTGCTGGTGCGATCAAAGGCTTGCGCAGCCTGGATAGCATGCGCGACGCACTAGATACTTTGCTGGCCAATGCAAAAATTACCGCTGACGCATCAGCCAAGGGCATCCGCGCAAACCTGGCTTACATCAAGGATAACTCTGTCGGTTACGAATTTCTGTTTGCTGACAAGCCCGCCCTGGCTGCCAAAAAGCTGGAAGACCTGCAATTGCTGGTAAGTGCCAGGATTGCAGCGCACAAACAGGCGGAAGCGGACAAGCTGGAATCACAGCGCGCCAAGATCGCAGCCGAGGAGCAGGCAAAGGCTGAAGCTAAAGTCAGGGCTGAGCAAGCTGCCCTGGCGCTGGCTGCCACGCCTATGCCCGCACCCCCGCAGCAGCAGGAAGTCCTTGTATTGGGCGCTGGCACGACTTCTATCAGCATAGAACCCTTACTTGCCGAAGTAAGGCAAGCATCATCTGCCCTGCCCTCACCAGTGCCAACACTCACGCTAGGCAAGATTGGCACCCGCCTCGGGTTCGCACTGACTGCTGACTTCCTGCGCAAGATAGGATTTGAGCCAGCAGCCAAAGAACGTTCTGCTGTGCTGTATCACGAGAGTGATTGGCAGTCGATATGTGCTGCCTTGATAAGGCATATCAACCAGGCCCGCATCCCGCAGCAAAAGGCTGCATAACAACCAGCGAACTTAACAACTATTGGAGTCACAAAATGAACACAGAAACACAGGAATTGCCAGCCATCCCGCTATCGGCAGTCACGTCCTCTCAACTCGCTGCCATTGGTCACTGCCCGGCAACAAACCGCCTGGCCATCCAATTCAAAGGCTGGGGCGATAAACCTGGCAGCGTTTATCACTACAGCGATTTTGACGCCGCAGCATTTGAAGCCTTCCGCACAGCCGAATCTCTGGGCTCGCACTTCAAGAAAATGATCAAGACCTGCCCTGATCGCTTCCCGTACACAAAAATTTCATAAGCCTCAGCCGGCAGGCTGAATCAATACCCTATTCCCAAATACTAACTTTACGGATACATCATGAGCAAAAAACAACCAAAATCTGGCAAACCGGCCTTTAATGTCGATGAAAACGGCTATGGCAGCCTGCCAGCCTTCGAGCATTTCATGCTTCCTGAAGAAGATCTGGCACCAGGTGCCGTCATCGATGGCAACGAAATTTACATCCTGCGCCTGGTCGACGACAAAGCCAACGAAGCCCTTGCAGTTACCTGGGTAGAAGGTGATCCGAATGTTTCAAGCTGGATCCCATCAGCACCGGAAGGCGATGATTGGGCACTTTCGGCCATATGTGAAAGCGACGATGGTCCATTTGCGGTATTTGCACGCCCTACTGGCGATGTGCAGCCGAACGCCCGAGCTTATGCGCAGGAATTCCTACTTGGAGCACTGATCAAGGCAGCGACAAAGCACCTCAAAACACTTTCAAAGTCTTGGTTCGAGATGACAGAAGGCGAACAGAAACGCGTCCTAGAATATGTTCACCGGGATTGCCGCGAGGCAGTGCGTGATGCAATCGACATCATCGCATCCAATGGCCGCATGACTTTTACCGCAGCAGTTGACCAAGTAGTTTTCAAAGACGGTGTCAAAGCTGTTCTCTCTCTCGCCAAAGGACCATTTGCGCACAGCCTGGCGGACGCAGAAGGTTCATTTGTCACTATCGTTATCGAAGAACGTTCAGTCTTGCTGCAAGAAGGTGACGCTCTCACTGTCGAAAAAGATCAAAAGCCGCTCTTCGAACAGGAAGCCTCCGATGATGATGGAAGTGACCCCTACTTTGACATGGCAGTTGCAGCCGTCCGCAAGCATGACAAACCGAGCATTTCGTTCCTGCAGCGCCAGCTTGAAGTCGGCTACAACCGCGCTGCCAGGCTCCTGGAAGCAATGGAGCTGGATGGCATTGTCACGCCAATGGACGCAGGCGGCAAGCGCCTTGTTGTTGAACCTGAGGCGGCATGACGATCATCAGCAAAGACCGCATCAAACGCGAATACCGGAACATCGCCCAGCATGAACCGCCTGACAAGGCGGTTCAGTGGACAGCCGAGAAACTGGGAATCCCAGTCGTCTGGGTGACCGAAACAATCAACGATCAGGAGCAAGCATCATGAGAGCAATAACATTTGGAAGTGGCACAGCCGGCCCAGTTGCCCAAGAAAAAACCACTTTCGCCAAAGCATCACAGGCTGCGTCAAAGATCGAACGCAACAATCTGTTGAATGAAGTAATGAAACGCACCGAGGTCAAGAATGATCGCGCTTTGGCTAAAGCGCTGGAAGTGGCGCCGCCAGTCATCAGCAAGATCCGTCATGGACGTTTGCCAGTGGGTGCAACGCTGGCAGTAAGCATGCATGAAGCAGCTGATATTTCGATCGCTGAAATTACCAGCATTTTGGCTGGCAACGCGTCTGCATGAATTGGGAAGAAACAAATGACATGGCTATACATTCCATCGAACTCTTTGCAGGTGTCGGCATGCTCGGCGAAAGTGTCGCAGCAGGACTTAAGTACCTGGGCTATGAACATCGCACCGTTTGCTACATTGAGCGGGAAGCTCACGCTGCCAGCGTCCTGGTTGCGCGCATGGAAGAAGGATCGCTGGACAAGGCACCTATCTGGTCTGATGTTACCAGCTTCGATGCGAAACGCTTCAGTGGAAGAGTGGCTGGCATCATTGCCGGATTCCCATGTCAAGACATCTCCATTGCTGGCGCAAGATCGGGGCTCGATGGAGAACGCAGCGGACTCTTCTTTGCCATCCCTCCAATTGCCGATGATTGCGGTGCGAATTGGATGTTTTTGGAGAACGTCAGTGCCATCGCTTCTGCCACCGCCACCGTTGTGGACGAAGAAGAAGGAGAACTTGAAGAACGGGCGGCCGCCAGAGTCCTGGGAGAACTGGCCGACCTCGGGTGGAATGCGGAATGGCTCACTGTTTCCGCGTCAGATGTGGGCGCCAGCCATGGGCGCGCAAGATGGTTCTGCCTCGCGTGGCGCATGGATGACACCTTGCGTGCCAACTGGCGGACGGATAGTTTCACCCGAGTTGGTGGCCAGCAAAGGAATGACCAAAGAAGGCGAGAAAAGAACAGTGGGATTGGAGTCTCAATCGCGACATTGGGCCACTCCGCAGGCAAGGGATTCAAAGAATCCGGATTTGGCAGCAAGCGGCAACTATCAACGAAAACTTGCAATTGGATACACCATAGACCTCAACTCACAGGCGGCAAACTGGGCAACTCCAGATTGCAATACGTCCACATACAGCAATGGGAAATTTGGCCCAAACATACGCCAGCAAGCTGCGAACTGGACAACACCATGCGCCTCAGATGGCACAAGAGCTGGAACAATCACATCGGACATGAATGGCAGCTCGTTGACGCAGCAAGTGAACTCACTCACGAACTGGCCGACTCCCAAAGCAAGCGATACGGAAAGAGGAGTTTGCCCTTCCGAATCAAGAAGGAACAGCCCGAGTCTGCTGCAAGTTGTCTCGACATGGCCTACTCCAGCGGCCCGGGATGGCAAGGGTACCAACTCAGAGGTACATACGACGATTACAGGCACAGGACGAAAGCATATGGACCAATTAGCGAACTTCGTAGCTTTTTCGCCCCTGGTCCAACCGATCATGAGTGGCAACGAATCATTAGCGAAAACCCAGAACTCGCCCCGGCACTTGAACCCGCTTTTCGCAGCATGGTTAATGGGCTGGCCTTCAACATGGGTGATAGCAGAGCCGCACGCCTTAAGTGCGTCGGCAACGGAGTTGTGGCGCTCCAGGCTGCAGCAGCATTTGTTGTCCTTGCTCGGCGCGCCAATTTATTTTGATGGTGCAGCATGATGAAACACGACAAGACTCCATGGAACCCATCAAAGACGGCTACAGCCAGGGTTAGGAATCCACTGCCAGCGCCAACCAAGTGCCCGTTCTGTGATCAATGCACAGTAAAAATCGTTCATCACGACTATGTATATGGTCGGGTGTACGGTGAATGGCCATGGGTCTACATGTGCAAGGCATGCTGGGCGTACGTTGGCATTCACCCATTCACGAATATCCCGCTAGGCACACTCGCCGATGGCGCACTCAGAAAGGCAAGGAAGAACTGCAAAGATCCGTTTGAGCAGATTTACTTGTCTAAAAAGATGACACGCGACGAAGCGTACATGGGCCTAGCTGAGCATTTCGGCATCCCCAAAGAGGAATGCCATTTCGGCTGGTTCAACATTGAACAGTGCGAAATGGCGCGCGCCTGGTCTGTTGAAGTATTGAAAGGAGTTGCAGCGTGACTTTATTGAGCTCGATCATGGAGCAAGTTGATTGCATCTTTGGTGGCAATTTCAACGGCGCGCCAAATCTCGCCAATTTCAGAGGAGGAATCAACGGGTTTTTAGACTGTGATTTTGAAGCACTACTTTACTGCTGGGGCCGACTGTGGTCGGCTATACCCATCGATCTCACGCGCTTTAGATTAATGCAGATATCAAAATTCGAATTGAGAAACGTATTCAGTCGCCTTTTTACGAGCTGCAGAAATAGCCTCTGCTTCGGTATCAAAGGACTCCGTTTGATAGGGACTGTCAGTGCCTTCAGATTCCCCTTCAATGGAATGATTGACATAGCCAACAAATTTATTCAAAGGCGTTTTCATTACCGAAATGCTGAAAACGTGTTTTCGAACTATGAATTCAGAAGTGTTCATTTTTTGTACTTCTTCCATAAGTCGCCTTGGAAAAGCATTTCATTCAAAGCAATTTGGTTCATCGCTATTAGCTTTGCAGTTTCAACTACAAACTCTGGTGTCATCCGCTCTAAATTATTAGGAAACCTATTTTTTAATAACACAATCGCCGCGTCCAGCTGAGCTCCAGAGTAATCAGTAGCTAACTGAATTACTTTGTCCTGGTCGTTTGGTAGAGCCTTGACAGTAAGAATCAACTTAATCACCTTCTATTATTTAAATGAAAATACATTATAACACTTTAATAGATAATAAAAATACATTTGAAAAATCTACGGCGCTCAATAAATGGTGCGGTAAGACCTACACCCGACAGTTCACGCCGGCACAAGTCGACATACGGCGCACAGATCCACACATGATCGCACTGTATGGGAACGGAACAAGTAACCGTAATCCAAACAACGAAATATCAGGAGGTTGAATATGAATTCAATTACACCACGCTATATCACCCTGCAGGAATGGGCGGTAATCATGTTCTCAAAGGTGCCGCACAATAACACCCTCCTTCGATGGGCAAACGAAGGAAGAATACAGCCGCAACCAAAGAAAATTGGACGTGTTTGGCGAGTAAAGCCAAATGCAGAGTACAAGGAAGACTAAGAGTTATGGGACGAAAAAGATCAGCAAAAAACCGCAGCTTCCCGCCAAATCTCTATCAAAATTCGGCGGGTTATTTCTTCTTCATCAATCCTACCAACAAGAAATCCAAAGGATTAGGCACAGACAAGGCGAAAGCCTTTACTGAAGCCAGGGCGGCCAATGCCGTGCTGGCAACCATGAAAAAGACGGTGCTCGCAGACTGGGTATCTGGAAAGCAGGATTATTCTCTAGCCGACTGGATCCCGCTATACAAAGACCTCTGGATAGGTAAAACCGACCCAGCCGAGAAAACGACGCTGCGCAATGCCACCGGCTACCTGAACCGCATTGCCTCAGCTGATTTTGCCTGGATGAAGCTGACGCAGATCAACACTGCCCACATCGCAAAATTCATAGGCGAAATCGAAAAAGAAAGTGGATCTGCCACCGCAAAAAATCTGCGAGCCAGACTGAGCGATGTTTTCAGGTATGCGGAGAACCAGGGCCTCATCGATTCAGGCAAAAATCCAGTAACCGCCACCTATACGCCAACAAGAAAAGTGTTGCGCGAACGTTTGAGCATTGAACAATTTTTCGCCATTCGAAAGCACGCAGCGACGTGGGTACAACGTGCAATGGACTTGGCGCTACTCACCGGGCAACGCCGGGAAGACATCTGCAACATGAAGTTCGCCGACTCAAAGGATGGCTATTTGTTTATTGTCCAGGGGAAGTCCGGCGGTGAAATGCGCTTGCAGCAAGACTTACAGATTCGCCTCGATGCATTGAACATGACAATAGGTGATGCAGTTCAAAACTGCCGGGACATGATTATCAGCCGGCACATGATTCATCAGACTTCACACTGGGGAGCATCCAAGCCAGGCAAACAGATTTCACCCAACGGACTATCTAATGCTTTCCAGGCGGCCCGAGAAGCAGCCGGGATTGTCGCAACGGAAGGAAGGACGCCGCCCTCTTTCCATGAAATAAGATCGCTGTCGGAGAGGCTATACCGGGAACAGTACGGAAAAGAGTTTGCACAGGCAATGTTAGGTCATAAAAACGAGAAGATGACCAACGAATATGACGACATGCGCGGTAAGGGCTATCAAGTTATTTCAGCAAAATCACAGAAATAATTTTTTTAAAATATTTAACGAATTTTTGACGATTTCGCCAAAACCCCCGTAAACATTGGCTTTGCGGGGAGTCTATACCTTTGCGGTAGAAAGCACAGAAAACCTTTTGCAATAAAGATGGGAATTAACCGCGTATTATAGCATTGTGCGTATGGAGACTTGCGGACAAGCCCATGATTTATAGAGAAATTATGGGATTTGTGAGGCGTATGCTTACGACTTGGCAGTTTTTTCTGGCGAGATTACTTCTTTACCAGTAGCGAATGACTTGCCTGAAAATTAACACCTCAGACAAGCCACCTATCAATTTCAATTAAGCATATTTAATTGAAAGTTTTTCCTTCTGCGGCCAGTTTTGCCAACAAAGGTGCTGGCTTCCAGGCATCGCCGTGGCGGCCTTTCGCATATTTTTCCATTGCCATGACCACATTTGGCAATCCCACGGTATCTGCATAGAACATAGGGCCACCAGTGTGCAATGGGAAGCCATAACCTGTCAGATATACCATATCGATATCAGACGCACGTGTTGCTATACCCTCTTCAAGAATATAGGCTGCCTCATTGACCAATGAAAAAATCAGGCGCTCGACGATTTCCTGATCAGAAATCTTGCGACGCTCCACACCGAGGTCAGCAGAGTGTTTGATGATCATATCATTCACGATAGATGAAGGATAAGCTTTGCGGTCGCCAGGCTTATAGTCGTACCAACCCGCACCGGTTTTTTGCCCAAAACGCCCCAACTCACACAGCAAATCTGCTGTTTTGGAATAGGTAATTTGTGGCTTTTCGACGTAACGGCGCTTGCGGATATACCAGCCGATATCATTGCCAGCCAGGTCGCCCATACGGAAAGGTCCCATGGCAAAACCCATCTTCTCTACGGCTTTATCAACCTGTTCAGGTGTACAGCCCTCTTCCAGCAAGAAACCTGCCTGACGGCTGTATTGTTCTATCATGCGATTGCCAATGAAACCATCGCAGACGCCGGATACTACGCCAGTTTTCTTGATTTTCTTTGACAAGCCCAATACCGTTGCTAACACGTCTTTGGCAGTTTCTTTGCCGCGTACGATTTCCAGCAATTTCATGACATTTGCTGGACTGAAAAAATGGGTACCGATGACATCTTCAGGACGTTTGGTGAAGTCAGCAATCTTGTCGACGTCCAGTGTTGATGTATTTGACGCCAGGATCGCGCCCTTCTTCATGACTTCGTCGAGTTTCTTGAAGACTTGCTCCTTGACGCCCATGTCTTCAAATACGGCTTCAATGACGATATCTGCCTGGGCAATCTCTTCGTACGACAAAGTGCCGGTGATCAGACCTACACGTTGATCAAATTTCTCTTGCGTCAGTTTGCCTTTTTTAAGCGTGTTTTCATAATTCTTACGTATCGTCGCCAAGCCTTTGTCCAGTGCCTCCTGTTTCATCTCAAGAATTTGTACAGGGATGCCAGCATTGGCAAAATTCATCGCAATACCGCCACCCATGGTACCCGCTCCGATAACGGCAACCGACTTGATAGGACGAGTTGGCGTATCTTCAGGAACATCCGGCAATTTGCTGGCCGCACGCTCACCAAAGAAGGCGTGACGCAAGGCTTTGGATTCTGTGGTTTGCACCAGTTCAATAAACAATTCACGTTCGAACTTGATGCCATCATCAAATTTTTTGGTGACTGCAGCCGCCACTGCTTCCACGCATTTCAATGGTGCAGGGAAAGGGCCAGCCATGGCACGCACAGTATTACGGGAGAATTGCAGATATGCTTCATAGTTCGGGTAATCGATCTTGATATCACGCACTCTGGGCAGAGGACGTACATCAGCAACTTTAGCCGCAAATGTGAGTGCAGCTTCAAGTACATCACCTTCTACCACCTCATTGAAGATCGCTGACTTCGCCAGTTTTTCTGACGGCACCGCTGTACCGGAAACAACCATGTTCAAAGCCATTTCCAAACCCAACACGCGCGGCAAACGTTGTGTCCCGCCAGCACCCGGCAAGATGCCTAATTTAACTTCTGGCAGGGCAATTTGTGCACCTTTGGATGCGACGCGATAATTACAGCCCAGAGCCAGTTCCAAGCCACCGCCCATACATACCGTATGAATAGCGGCAATGACAGGTTTATCAGAACTCTCAACCACATTAATGACAGTATGCAGACTAGGTTCCGCAGATGCCTTGGGAGAGTTGAATTCCTTAATGTCAGCACCGCCGGAGAATGCTTTACCGGCACCAGTGATGACGATAGCTTTCACTGCATCATCATTCAATGCCTGTTTCATGCCATTTACCACCGCAGTACGGGTAGCATGACCCAGACCATTAACAGGCGGATTGTTCAGGGTAATAACGGCGACATTGCCGTTAACTTGGTATTCTGCGCTCATGTCTCTTCCTATAATAGAAATGCTGTATGAATTCCCAGTTTAGTATTTGTAAAGCAGGGTGTAAAAGCGAAGCTCCATTTACTATACCTCAAAATAGAACGGTCGTATTATTTTAATTTAAAATTTTTTCTTTTCTTTATTCAATTCAAAATACCAGTCGATGGCATCAGAGATGCGTAGTCATAAAAATGGCCAACCCAAAAATTTCTGGAGCTGGTTCAATGCTTCAATTACACGCTTTTACACTTCCAGCCATTCCTTGCGGATGTTTTCATTTGCCCGCAATTCTGCGGGCGTACCTTCAAACACGATGCTGCCATGGCCCATAACATACACTCTTTGAGAAATTTCAAGCGCAATTGCCAGTTTTTGCTCTACTAGCAAAACCGATATGCCGCGATTTTTTAGCTCTTTGAGATACTCGGCCACCAGCTCGACGATCTTTGGCGCCAGGCCTTCCGTCGGCTCATCAATCATGATCAGGTCAGGATCACCCATCAAGGTACGGCACAGCGTCAGCATTTGCTGCTCACCACCTGACATCACCCCCGCCTGGGTATTTCTGCGTTCACGCAGGCGCGGGAACATCTGGTACATATCCTCCATGCTCCAGCGTGGCTTATCGCCCGTCGTGCGGCCAGACTTCTGACCAAGCATCAAGTTCTGTTCAACAGTCAACGTTGGAAAAATATCGCGGTTTTCAGGTACATAACCCAAACCTCTATGGGCAATCTGAAAGGCCTTAAGTCCAATGATTTCCTCGCCTTTGAAGAGGATAGAACCTGTTGCATCCACTTGCCCCATAGTCGCCTTGACCGTCGTAGAACGACCAACACCATTGCGTCCCAGCAGGCTGACAATTTCGCCAGCATTGACCTGCATGTCCACTCCATGCAAGACATGGCTCTTGCCATAATAGGCATTGAGATTCTTAATCGTGAGCAAACTCATTCAACCTCCACAGGTGCATGACCACCAAGATAAGCATCTTTGACTTTTTGATTGTTGCGGATATTGGCTGGAGTATCACAAGCAATCACTTCGCCATACACGACTACTGCAATTTTATCGGCCAAACCAAAGACCACGCTCATATCATGCTCCACCATCAACAAGGATTTGCCGACTGTGACTTTACGTATCAATTCTACTGCTGCATCGGATTCAGAGCGACTCATGCCTGCAGTCGGTTCATCCAGCAAAATCACATCGGCACCACCCGCGATAGTGATACCAATTTCCAATGCCCTTTGCTCTGCATAGGTCAACAAGCCAGCCGTAATGTTGCGCCTGCGCCTGAGTCCAATTTGCTCCAGAACAGCTTCTGCCCTCTCATGCGCATCTTTCAAGCCATTCAACCTGTCCCAAAATGAATATTTGTATCCTAGCGACCAAAGCACTGCACAGCGCAAGTTCTCATACACAGACAGGCGATGAAAAATATTCGTAATCTGAAAGCTTCGCGACAAGCCGCGCCGATTGATTTCATAGGGCTTCAGCGTAGTGATGCTCTCACCATTCAGCAAAATATCTCCCGATGTAATCGGGAAACGGCCAGAAATCAAATTGAATAAAGTTGATTTCCCGGCTCCATTGGGGCCAATGATGGCGAAGCGCTCTCCTTTTGGCACCTGCAAACTTGCTCCCCGGATGATTTCTACACTACCAAATGATTTACGTACATCTTTTAATTCAAGCGAAAAGCCTGTCATGCTTGCGCCCTCCGCATTTGTTCTTCGATTTCAGTATTGACGTCACCCCAGTGTTGCGCAAAACCTCCTTTGAGTTTGGCGCAGGCAACAATACCCAGAGCAATAACGATGATCGTCATTAGCCACCAGCTACTACTGGCCGTATCTATGGAAACACCAAACATCTCTATGACTGCGCTTTGAGTCGCTTCCAAAGTGCGTTGATACAGCATTTCCACTGCCAATATGACGCCAACGGTCGTCACTGTTGCTGCGAGTACCAGTTTCCACATACTGGGCCAGACACGTTTAAACATGCCAAACTTGGCAACGCGCAAATTCATCATGATGATGCTGGCTATGCCACCAGGTGCATACATGACGATGAGGATGAAGAAAACGCCTAAATACAATTGCCAGGCCTTGGTGAGGTCGGACAACATCACGGTCAAAAACACTCCCAGGATTGCCCCTATCATGGGGCCAAAAAAAAGCCTACACCACCAATAAAGGTGAATAGCAAGACTGCGCCTGAACGTATAGCACTGACATTTTCTGCGGTCACAATTTCAAAATTTATGGCCGACAAACCACCGGCAATACCTGCAAAAAAAGCAGACAAAATCAACGTCAGGTAACGCACCCATTGCGTATCGTAGCCGATGAACTCAACCCGCTCAGGATTATCACGCACAGCATTGACGATGCGCCCCAATGGGGTTTGCGTAAATGCATACATACCGATGGTGCTGATGAACAGCCAGAAAGCGATCAGGTAGTACACCTGGATTTGTGGTCCATAAGTGATGCCGAGAAAGGATGAGCCTATAACGCGATTGGTAGAAATACCGCCTTCCCCGCCGAAAAAACTCGGGAACATCAGCGAACAGGCAAATACCAGCTCCACCATACCAAGGGTGATCATGGAGAAAGTCGTACCTGATTTTTTAGTCGTGACATACCCAAACAAGACGCCAAAAAACATACCGGCAATACCGCCGATCAAAGGGATCATGCTGACAGGGAAAGTCATGCTGCCAGCAGTCATCAGATTCATTGCATGAATGGAGAAAAAAGCTCCCAGGCCTGAATAAACCGCATGTCCAAAGGACAGCATCCCTCCTTGCCCCAATAACATATTGTAGGAAAGTCCAAAGATCATCAGCGTCCCCATTTGGGAGAGCAGGGACAATGATCCACCGGTGTTAAACATCATAGGTGCCAGGATCAGCAGGATGGCAAAACTGCTCCAGATGATCCAGCGCGCCAAGTTGATGGGTTTGAATACTAAAGGTTTGCTCATCTTTTTATCCTTCGCGTGTACCGAGTAAACCTCTGGGCCTGAAAATCAGGATGAGGACTAATAAAAGATAGGGCAAGATAGGTGCAACCTGAGCAATTGTCAGACTTAACAAAGAATAGCCCGCCGCATTCGCGGTAATGGCCATGCCCAATTTGGCAAACATGGTAACGAAGGAATAATCCAGTGCCACGGCAAATGTCTGCAAAACGCCGATCAACAGCGATGCCACAAATGCCCCAGCCAAGGAGCCCATGCCACCCACCACCACCACCACGAAAATAATACTACCCAAGGTGGAAGCCATACCAGGCTCAGTCACAAAGGCATTACCACCGACGACACCAGCAAGCCCAGCTAGCGCGCAGCCGCCGCCAAACACCAGCATGAAAACTCTGGGAACATTGTGCCCTAATGCTTCTACGGTATCGGGGTGTGTGAGGGCCGCTTGTATCACCAGGCCTATGCGGGTACGAGTCAGCAATAGATAAATCGATACCAACATCACTAATGCAACCAGCATCATGAAGCCGCGATAGATAGGAAAGGTTGTTGTGTACAAGGTAAACAAAGGGCCATCCAGAGATGCGGGAATGGGATAAGGCACTGTAGAGCGTCCCCAGATCAATTGCACCAATTCCACAATCACGTAGGAAAGTCCAAAGGTGAACAATAATTCAGGTATATGTCCATATTTATGCACCGAACGCAGACCATAACGCTCGACCATAGCCCCCAGCAAACCAACCAACAGAGGTGCGAAAACCAAAGCTGGCCAAAAGCCTATTTTGATACTGATGGCATAAGCAAAATAAGCCCCCAACATATAGAAACTGGCGTGAGCGAAATTGAGTACGCCCATCATGCTGAAAATCAATGTCAGTCCGGATGAAAGCATGAACAACAGCAATCCGTAACTGACACCATTCAGCAAAGTGATCAGTGTGAATTCCACAGCAAAGATCCTTTTCAGAAAATTCTTGAACGATCGTACTATTTATAGGAAAAAAAAGAGAGTACGCATGGAGCGACTCTCTTTTTTAGAGATTAACCTGGTCGTTTCATCTGACAAGAAGATGGTTGAGATGCAACAAATGCATCGATTTTTTGATTGGTTTTCCAACCCATACCAGTATTTTCCTGATCAAATTTAACATCCTTGCCGTTGGTTTTTACCCAGGTAGCGATATACAGAGGTTGCTGAATTTGATGGTCAACTTTACGCATACTGGCTTCACCATTCAGACTTTTGAAATTCAATCCTTCAAGTGCTATAGCCACTTTGGCAGGTTCAATAGACTTGGCCTGTTTGACAGCTTGTCCCATAGCTGCCAAAACAGAGTACGTCGCCATGGAATAATAGTCATCCTTGTATTTGGCCTTAAATCCTTCAATGATGTCTTTGCCGGCAAAAGTTTCGTTGTTCGCATTCCAGTAGCCCACATACTTGACACGATCTATACCTGAAGCGCCCATTGCCGTCGGCACACCAGTTGTAGAACCATAGTAAGTATAGAAATTGGCTTTCAAATCCGCATCTTTAGCAGATTTAATCAGCAAAGCCAAGTCAGCCCCCCAGTTACCGGTTATCACAGTATCCGCGCCAGAAGCCTTGATTTTCGCAACATAAGGCGAGAAATCTTTAACTTGACCAATTGGATGGAGATCGTCACCGACAATTTGTATATCCGGACGTTTGCGTGCCAGATACTCTTTGGCGGCACGAGTTACCTGATGACCGAATGAGTAATTCTGGCCTATGATGTAAACCTTCTGGATATTTTTATCAGCTGCCATGAAGGTCGTGAGCGCTTCCATTTTCATGTCAGAATTTGAATCAAAACGGAAATGCCAGAAGCTGCATTTGCTGTTGGTCATATCAGGATCAACAGCAGCGTGGTTCAGGTAAACAATTTCCTTGCCAGGATTGCGCTCATTGTGCTTGTTGACAGCATCCAGCAAAGCCAGGCCTACGCCAGAGCCATTGCCTTGTGTTATATAGCGAAAGCCTTTGTCGATGACGGTCTTCAGGACATTCAAGGACTCTTGTGGACTACCTTTATTATCAAAACCGACAACTTCAAATTTATGTTCACCACCCCATTTCTCAGCGTTGGCTTTATCAGCAATGTACTGATAGGAATTCAGAATGTTTTGCCCCACTGGTGCAAAAGGACCCGACAGTGGATCAATATAGGCGATCTTGATGGTATCAGCCATCACTGTGGGTACGGCGAAGCTTAAAGCGACTGCAGCAAGGCTGGCACGTAAAGTAAATTTCATTTGTCTCTCTCCGGTATTCTCATTGTCAGGAATCTAGATTTTTTCGTTTTATCGCTACTTCCAGAACCTGGACTACCAGCACTGCTTAGCCCAAGTCCTGCACTACTTATGCAGTTGGTAGTTTATGTTCCTTGAATTGCTCCCTCAGTTTATTCTTCAAAATTTTCCCTGTCGCCCCTAAAGGCAGGCTTTCTACGAAAACAACGTCGTCAGGCAACCACCATTTTGCAACCTTGCCATCAAAAAATTGCAACAACTCTTCCTTGGTGACTTCTGCACCCGGCTTTTTCACCGCCAACAACAATGGGCGCTCATCCCACTTTGGATGGAATACACCAATGCAGGCGGCTTGCAAAATTGCGGGATGAGAGACAGCTACATTTTCCAGATCTATCGTGCCTATCCACTCTCCACCGGACTTGACCACATCTTTACTTCGGTCAGTGATCTGCATATAGCCATCAGTATCTATGGTGGCTACGTCACCGGTAGGAAACCAGCCATCTTCAAGAACATCGCCACCTTCATTCTTGTAATAACTATGGATAATCCAGGGCCCCTTGACCAGCAGATTGCCATAGGTCTTACCATCCCAGGGTAACTCCTGGCCTGCGTCGTCAACGATTTTCATCTCGACGCCATACAAAACATGCCCTTGCTTCTGGAGTATGGCTTGCTTCTCATCTTCAGTCAGATCAGCGTGCTTGGCCATCAAAGTACCTGCCGTACCCAAAGGCGACATCTCCGTCATACCCCAGGCATGTACTACTTCAACACCATAGGTGTGACGTAGGGTTTTCATCATGGCAGGTGGGCAGGCAGAACCACCAATCACCGTGCGTTTGAAAGTCGAGAATTTCAAATTATTCTGCGCTACATAGGTCAGCAGGCCAAGCCAGACAGTTGGCACACCAGCCGAGAAAGTAACTTTCTCTTGCTCAAATAATTCATAAAGTGATTTCCCATCCAGGTGCGGACCAGGAAAAACCAGTTTGGCACCATTCAATGGAGCAGAGTAAGGCAGGCCCCAGGCATTTACATGGAACATGGGCACTACGGGCAATACTGAATCACGTGCTGACACATTCAAGCCATCTGGCAAAGACGAAGCATATGAATGCAAGATGGTGGAGCGGTGGGAATACAAGGCACCTTTAGGATTGCCTGTCGTGCCGGAAGTGTAGCAAAGGCTGGAGGCTGAGTTTTCATCAAAGACCGGCCAGACAAAATCATCGCTATTGGCTTCAATTAAATCTTCGTAAGCCATCAAATTGGGGATTTTGCCATCGACTGGCAATTTATCCCTGTCACACATCATGATATAACCTTTGATTCCTGGGCAATGAGCAGCTATTGCCTGCACTATGGGCAGAAAAGTCATATCAAACAGCAGGTACTGGTCTTCAGCGTGATTGGCGATGTAGGCAATCTGTTCTGGATGCAGTCTGGGATTAATGGTGTGCAGGACAGCGCCAGAACCTGATACCGCATAATATGCTTCTAGATGTCGATAACCATTCCAGGCCAGCGTGGCGATACGGTCACCAATTTTTACGCCCAGTTTTGCGAAAGCATTCGCGAGTTTTTTGGAGCGTCTATGGCATTCGCTATAGTTATAGCGATGAATATCCCCTTCAACCCTGCGAGAAACAATTTCATTTTTCCCAAAATAACGGTCGGCATGTTCAATGAGGCTGGAAATAAGCATAGGCTTATTCATCATTTGCCCCATCAAAGGACTCATAGCGTAAGACGACATTTGTTCTCCTGAAATGTGCTGCATTATCGATTGCTTCGGAATACAGCTATTTTGCTGAATATTATTCTTCGTCGATTTTTGTACGACCGTACTAATCCGTCAATCAGTATTTTTTTTGCAATGCACAAAGGATATCTTGATCACGCTTATTATTTTTGGTTTTTCACAAACAAAAATGCGGAAGAGATGCTCTTCCGCATTGCAACATTCAACAAACTTACTTTGTGTCGAAAAAAGAGATTTGCTACTTCTGACGACCAACTTCTTAACGTTTAGCGCTAGCTCCCGCTTCACCCGACTCAAGTACAAAACCGGCAGCTGAATCTTTACCCAATACTTTGACCAGGTAAGGCATCACTTCTTTTAAGGTGTCCAGCAAAGTCCAGGGCGGATTAAGGATGAACATGCCACTGCTATGCAAGCCAAAACCATCTGGTGAAGGGCCACTAATGGATAGGGTGACATTCAGCCAGCTATTTGCCTGCAATCGCTTGAGTTTTTCTGGCAGGGAACGGGATTCCTGACGTTGCAATACCGGATACCAGACAGCAAAGGTGCCGGTAGGGAAGCGCTTCAGTCCGTCCTCCAAACATACCTTGACGCGCCTGTAGTCATCCTTGACTTCATACGGTGGGTCTATCAGTACCATGCCACGACGGGATGGTGGCGGTAACAAAGCCTTCAGGCTTTCAAAACCATCGCCAGCAGAGATGATGACGCGCTTTCCCCTGACGGTCTGGCGCTTGCCCTGCTCAGCCGCATGGTTATCAAGCTTGCGGAAGTTTTCACTCAGTATCTTGATTTCGCTAGGGTGCAATTCAAACAGGCGCAGGCGGTCTTGCTCGCGCATGACGATATTGGCGCAGTATGGGGAACCTGGGTAATAACGCATTTTACCACTGGGATTGAGGCCCTTGATCAAATCCATGTAGGCTGCGAAAGCTGAAGGTATATCTTTCCTGTCCCACAAAGGTGCTATGCCGGTCTCAAATTCGGCATTTTTGCTTGCGTAACCACTGTCAAGTGCATACAAACCCGCACCTGCATGTGTATCGATATAGGTATAAGCAGTGTCTTTTTGACCCAGATATTCCAATAGTTGAATCAGGACAAAATGTTTCAAAACGTCGGCGTGATTACCGGCATGAAAGCCGTGGCGGTAGCTCAGCATAATAAAATCTTTCAAAAATGAATAGGCGACCTGCCATCGGCAAGTCGCCCGGAAATGGTAGCAAACGGGAATTGGAGCTAGCTTACCTAGCCTACCCTTTTGCCAAGTATGATCAAATCGCGCTCTATGCCGTCCAGCGTTGCCACCCGTGGCATGTTTGCCCAGGTCGCAAAGTCAAATGCAGCAAATAACTTCAAACTTGGTACATTATGACCAAAAATGAAGCCCAGCAAAGTGTGAACCCTGATTTCAGGGGCATGTGCAATGGCCTGCGTCAGGAAATAACGCCCCAACCCTTGGCCACGTGCTGCTTCATGCAAGTAAATGGATAATTCAGCTGTCCCAGCATAAGCTGGCCTGCCGTAAAAATTCGAAAATGATAACCAGCCTATGATTGCCCATTCTGCTCACAGACCCAAAGTGGACGCGATTCAGGCCGATGCTCATCAAACCATGCATGGCGTGATTCTACCGTAATTGGTTCAGTATCTGCAGTCACTACGCGTGAGGCAACAGTGGAGTTATAAATTGCGACAATTTGCGGCAAATCCTCAAACTGCGCCAGTCTATGCGTAAATTCTGCAGCCATCATCATTAAATTGTATGGGTAGCCCTGGAAGAACGTACGGCTGCACCAAGCAATTCCTCTACGCGCAAGCGGATGCGGGTACCACTTTCATCTTCCGGAAAATGCACGCCTATACCTTGCGACTTGTTATTCCCTGCACCAGCAGGTGTAATCCAGGCAACCTTGCCAGCAATAGGATACTTATTCGGGTCATCCAGCAAAGTCAGGATCAGATAAATCTCTTCACCCAGACGGTAAGTCTTATTGGTAGGCACGAAAATACCGCCATTCTTTAAAAATGGCATATAAGCTGCAAACAAGGCAGCTTTCTCTTTAATTGCCAGCGATAGCACCGAAGGACGATTCGGTGAAGGCATATTAAGCGGAGCACTAAGGTCTGCTGGTAAATCTGACATGTTCTGGCTTTCGCAATTCTTTAATCAAATAGTGCCGAATAGTGCGGAATATTCAAGCAACATATCTTCCAAAAATAATTTGGCCGATAAAGGGTGACTGGCAATCGCCTGTCTTTCATTGCAATTCTTGATGAATTGCTGCAAAGCTGACTCATCAACCTGCATGGACAATGCCCTCAACTCCCTCCCATAGCGAGGATGATACCGGATTCTGCCACTTTGTTTGTAGGAAAATATATCGTAGAGCCAACGTTGTAGCCAGCCGACGACGACCGGCATTTCCATTTTCTGCATTTTATCGGCAGTTTTGAGGCTGAGTTCGGTGCCTGGTTTACTTAAAAACCGCATCAATTCATCCAAATCCGCACGCAAGTCCGAATGCGCCATTTCGAATGCAGCCAGAGGCGCGCCACCCTGCTGAGCCAGCCAGACATCCGCATCCTTGATGCCTTGTGTATGCAACCATTCCAGCGCGACGCCTGCATCAGGCAGGCCCAAGCCAAATTTGTGGCAACGCGACAAGATAGTTGGCAACAACCTGTCTATGCTATTCGACACCAGAATGAATACCGTATTCGCATTTGGTTCTTCCAGCGATTTCAACAAGGCATTTGCTGCAGGCACATTTAGCGCCTCCGCGGGGTACAAGACGATGATGCGCCTACCACTACGATGGGTAGAAATATTCATGAAATCCGACAGTGCACGGATTTGGTTGATGACGATTTCTTTGGAAGGTGCTTTACTGGCCTTGCTGGTTTTGCTGCTGGTTTCGGCTTCATCACCAACCGGCGCATCTTCTTCGTCCAGCAATTCAGGCCGGACGCGACGATAATCAGGGTGACTATACTGTAAAAACCAGCCACAGGAACCACATTGCCGACAGGCATGCCCACCCTGCCCCGGGCTTTCACAAAGCAGGGATTGCGCCAGATGTTCGGCAAACACAGTTTTACCTATGCCTTGCGGCCCATGCAATAAAAAGGCATGAGGTAAACGCTGCCCTAAAGCCTGTATCTGTTGCCAGGCATCTTCTTGCCAGCTATATAATGGATGCTGCATCATCTTGCTTGTTGAGCAGAGCTCAATAAATCATCAATCAATACATCGAGCTGCAAACGAATTGCGTCTATGCTTAGAGTCGAATCAATAATCCTGAAACGTTGAGGGAATTCCCCGGCACGGCGCAGGTATTCATTGCGCGTGGCAGCAAAAAAATCTGCCTTTTCCTGTTCAAACTTATCCAGGTCACGCGTAGCATCCAGGCGTGCGCGCGCCACTTCCAGCGGTACATCGAACAACAGAGTCAGGTCTGGCTGCAAATTTGGATGCACCCATTGTTCCAGTGCATTGAGTTTATCCAGTGATAAATGCCGGCCACCACCCTGATAAGCAAAGCTGGCATCAGTAAACCGGTCAGAGATGACCCAGTCGCCGCGTGCCAATGCTGGCTCTATAACCTGAGCAATGTGCTCGCGCCTGACGGCAAACATCAGCAAGGCTTCTGTCTCCAAATGCATTTTTTGCTTTAATAGCACTTCACGCAAGGTTTCACCCAGGGGCGTGCCACCAGGCTCACGGCTACAAATGACCTTTACATTCTGGGCCTGCAGCGTGTTTTGCAAACGCTCTGCGACGTAGGCGATATGCGTGGACTTACCGGCACCGTCTATGCCTTCAAAGCTGATAAATTTTCCTGTGTGCTTCATTATTCAATTCTATATTCTATTAATGCACCGTGACGCTATCAACGCTGGTACTTGTTCACAGCGCGATTATGGTCATTCAAACTATCAGAAAACTGACTGGTCCCATTTCCACGCGCGACGAAGTATAAAGCATCACTATGCGCCGGATCCAAGGCAGCGGAAATCGATTCCATGCCAGGCAAGGCAATCGGTGTCGGAGGCAAGCCTGCCCGCGTATAGGTGTTATAAGGCGTATCTGTCAACAAGTCACGCTTGTAGATCTTGCCCTGGTAGCGGTCACCCATACCATAAATGACGGTAGGATCAGTTTGCAGCAACATGCCCAAGCGCAGGCGGTTGACAAAAACGGATGCGATCATCGGACGCTCTGATTTTTGCCCGGTCTCTTTTTCTATGATGGAAGCCATGGTCAGGGCTTCATAGCGATTCTTGTATGGTAGGCCATCTACCCGTTTTTTCCAGGCTTCGTCGAGTTTTTTCGACAATTGGTTATGGGCTTGTTCATAAAGCTGTAGATCAGAACTGCCTTTGGCGAAGCGATAGGTATCAGGAAAGAACAAACCTTCCGCTTGCGGAAAGTCTGGCGTAATCTTGCGCATCAACTCTGCTTCGCTCAAGCCCTGAGTTTCATGCTTGACGGCAGGATGTGAATCTACCACTTTGCGCATTTGCTGAAAGGTCCAACCCTCGATCACCACAAGACTGGCCATGGAAAAATCACCATTGACGATCTTGTTCAGCAATTCGACTGGTGTCTTACCAGCCTCTATCTCGAAAGAGCCGGCTTTCAAGCGATTTTCTTTCCCCATCAAACGTGCCAGTGCTTCAAACATCAGCGGTTGAACTGGTACTCCTGCTTCAAAAACCTGACGGGCAGATGCGCGCACACCGCTACCTGGTTTAATAGTGAATTCTTTGACTGCACCTTCCACAAAAATGGCTTGTTGCATCCAATAATAGAAACCGCCACCTGTGGCCAGCGCAAGTAAAATTAGTAATACAAATAATTTTTTTATGAAACCCATGTAGGCAGCTTAATCAAAATTGAGGGAGTTCTGACGAGATTTTGCATACGCTACTATAATTCGCCTGAACAGGTGCAGGCGGTATTGTAAAGCCAGCGCGCACATTAAGCGAATCAGTAAAGAAGAGTGAGTATAACAAGATGACGTGGGAAGACTTTTTATCCAGCCAGGGCGCAACGGTGGAAAACCTGAATACCAACGGTTTTACTCCTCATTGGCAGTCAGATGCCCTGCAAACAGGGTTTGTTGCCCCTTTGACTGATCTGGGCCTAATAAGAGTTGCAGGCGAAGATGCCCCGTCTTTTTTGCATAATCAATTGAGCAATGATGTGGAGCATTTGGGTGCAACAGAGCTGCGCCGTGCGGCTTATTGCACCCCTAAAGGACGCATGTTGGCCAGCTTTGTGTATTGGAAAGATGGCCAGGATATTATCTTGCAGCTATCAAAAACAATACAAGCCTCTGTGCAAAAACGTTTGCAAATGTTTGTTTTAAGGGCGAAAGCCAAATTACACGATATCAATGCAGAATACGTTGTTCTGGGGTTAGGTGGCAGTGCTGCACCTGCAGCACTGCAAGAATGGTTTCCAGAGCTGCCAGCTAAAGTCGACCAACAACTGAGCAACGAATATGGCAGCCTGCTGCGCGTCGCAGACGCCAACAGTTTTCCACGCTATCAATGGATAGCACCTTTGGAAATTGCACAGCTAGCCTGGCCAAAATTAAACGCCCAACTGCGCGCAGTAAACACCAGCGCCTGGCGTGTGACTGAAATTCAGGCTGGCATTGCCATCGTCATCGCCAACACGCAAGAAAAGTTTGTCCCGCAAATGATCAATTTCGAACTCATCGGTGGTGTGAACTTTAAAAAGGGCTGCTACCCAGGCCAGGAAATAGTCGCGCGCAGTCAATATTTGGGCAAACTCAAGCGCCGCATGGCAATAGCACTGGTCCATGCGAAAGATGTAGCTACAGGAACGGAAGTATTTCATAGTGATGATGTCAGCCAGCCTTGCGGCATGATCGTTAACGCTGAACAACATCAGGAAGACAGCTCTCTGGTGTTGATAGAAATGAAGCTGACTGATCAGGAAAGCGGTCAACTCACACTGGGTTCAGCCAGTGGCGCAGCGATACAACTGCAAGCGCTACCGTATGCAATAACAGATATTACGCAATAAAGAATCAAAAGCAGGCATATGAATTGCTATATCTATTTCAAAGCCAGCGCTAATAAAGAAGCTGAAGTGCTGCAGCAAGAGCGGTTGTTGCAAAAACTTATGTTTCAGGCTGATCAGCAAAGTCCATGCCTGCAGAGACGTCCGGCAGAACAGGATGGCATGCATACCTGGATGGAGATTTATTATCAGGTTTCGTCAGATTTTGAACAGAGGCTAGAGTTGGCTTACGCGCAAACCGGATTAAAACAATTACAGTCTGGCGAGCGACATATGGAATATTTTGTGGATGTAGACTTATGTGCCTGATCGTCTTTGCCTGGAAACTGATACCCTGCACACCTATCGTGTTTGCAGGTAACCGTGATGAATTTTATGACCGGCCTGCAGCTACCGCTGATTGGTGGCAAGACAACTCCAACATATACGCCGGACGCGACCTGCAATCGGGCGGTACTTGGCTGGGCATGACTACGCTGAACGGCGCTGACAGTCTGACAAGCAAATTTGCCGCCATTACGAATATCCGCGCGCCTTCCGAGAAGCGTGAAGACGCACCTACGCGTGGAGAACTGGTTGCCAATTACCTAAAAAGCGACTTGAGCGCGCAAGAGTACATCGCCAGTATTCGAGATACTGCTGCCGACTACAACGGTTTCAACTTGCTGATCGGTGATCAGGAAGACCTGATCTGGTTTTCCAATCGCAACCGGGATGATGTACGCAACGGCCAGCCGCTACCTCCAGGTATTTATGGCATTTCCAACGCATCACTGGATACGCCCTGGCCAAAAGTCGTCAGAACCAAAGCTGAATTTGCCAGCATGATATGTCAGCGCGCCCCAGTGGATGCCTATTTTGAAGTGCTGGCCAATACCACGCCTGCTCCAGATTGCCGCTTACCCGATACCGGCATTTCATTTGAGATGGAGCGACTACTTTCGTCGCCTTGCATCGTTTCACCGAGTTATGGTACCCGGGTTTCTACGGTAGTTAAAATCCATAAAGACTATCCGGCGGAATTCCATGAAAAGCTGTTGCGCTAAATATATTTGGCTATTCGGCCAGCACTTTATACTGCTATACTTTTTCCAATCTGGATTTCCAAAGCAATGCCGCAGCCAGCAACTTTAATATGCAAGGTAAAGCTGCATAAGCCAATGTTAACGCTTGCAAACCATTCTCACTGGTCGTATCTGGTACATAACCCAGGTATTCTAGGGCTGGCAAGGCTAATCCGGCAGCGACGGCCAGATTCATCTTGCTGGCCCAGTTCCAGACGCCAAAATAACTGGCTTCGTTTTTTTCACTATGCCCTGCTGCATGAATAACTCCTGCAAGCAAAGCTGGCGGTAAAGCGAGGTCGGCTCCAAGGCTCATGCCAGAAAAAATGCAAATCAGCGAAAAAGCCCAGGCATCGCCAACACCCAATGCAAGTACGCCGACAAAACTGAACACGGACAAGAGCATGGAAAACAGCCATGCATTGACCTCGCCTTTTCTCTGCGCAAGACGCGTCCATAAAGGCATGGATAAAGCAGCCGCTAGAAAATATAGCAACAACAAAACGCCGGACAAATGCGCAAGATGTAAACGGTCTTTGGTAAAAAAAAGGAACAAGGTCGCCGGTATCGCAGCGGCGATACCATTGACAACAAATACCAGGAACAAAGCTCTGAAACTGCGGTTAGCGAATAAATCACGCAAGGGCAGCGGCACGTGAGCGCCCATAGTCGCGCCTGATCTGCGTGGCGTATGGCGTATCAAAAACCAAGCTGTAATAAGTAGACTGAGACTCAGCATGCCAGATAAAATCGTGACATTGCCAAACTGAATGATGATGGCGGTGGCGATCACACCAACGAGACCACATGCCTCACGCACACTGGTCAATCTTACCCTTTGCCCTGGCTCCTGTGTCAATGCAGCACCCCAACTCTGAAAAGAGATGCTGGCCAGGCTGAATCCAGCATATACAACTACTAGTGCAGACAAGAACCAGAGAAAGGCCAGATTACCGGATAAGTGTGGTGGATGAAACAGGCCCGTGAAACCGGCAATCAATAATGGCAACGCAAGAACTATATAAGGTGCATAACTACGGCTTTGTGGTCTACGATCTATCAATGCCCCAATAAAGGGATCAAGGAAGGCATCCATGATACGAGTCAGCAATAATGCCGTACCTATGGCCGATAAAGACATACCCAGGCGATCAGCATAGAACTGTGGCACATAGACATAAATCGGTAAGGCTACCATCGCCAAGGGAAAACCAAACATAGCATAGGCAAGTAACTGCTTTAGAGAGAGGCGCGGCATATCTTCGTATTTATCCTGTCTTCAGAAAATAAAAAAGCGTGGTCATTATTCCATGACCACGCTTTTTCGTTTGAAGCCCGATGAATTAGCTCAATTCTTCCAGGCGCAACTTCGTCACCGCACCAAATACTGAATCGAGTTTCTCAATTTTCTCTATCGCAGCAACGATATTTTTTTCTTTGGTCTGATGCGTCAGAATGATGATGTCCGTTTGTGTTTCACCTTCCGCAGGTTCTTTTTGCAGCATGGCATCAATGGAGATCGTCAAATCTGCCAAGATGCGTGTGACATCAGCCAGGACACCAGGCTTGTCTGCCACGTGCATACGCAGATAGTAACTGGTGACGATTTCTGACATAGGCAACACTGGTAAATCACTCAGTGAATTAGACTGGAAGGCCAGGTAAGGCACACGATGCTCAGGATCGGCAGTCGCTAAACGAGTGATATCTACCAGATCCGCAATCACTGCAGAAGCCGTAGGCTCTGAACCAGCACCCTTGCCATAGTATAGGGTCGCACCGACTGCATCGCCATGTACCAGCACGGCATTCATGGCGCCTTCTACATTGGCAATCAGGCGCTTTTCCGGGATCAGGGTCGGATGCACGCGCAATTCTATGCCGGCTTCAGTACGCTTACTGATACCCAGCAGTTTGATACGGTAACCCAGTTCTTCTGCATAGCGAATATCGCTGGCTTGCAGTTTGGTGATGCCTTCGACATGGGCTTTATCAAACTGCATGGGAATACCATAGGCTATCGATGCCATGATAGTGGCTTTGTGCGCAGCATCGACACCTTCGATATCGAAAGTAGGATCAGCTTCTGCATAGCCCAGCTCTTGCGCCTGTTTCAGCACAGTGGCAAAGTCCAGGCCCTTGTCACGCATTTCAGACAAGATGAAGTTGGTCGTACCATTGATAATGCCAGCGATCCACTGTATGCGATTGGCAGTCAGGCCTTCACGCAAAGCCTTGATGATGGGGATGCCGCCGGCAACAGCTGCCTCAAAAGCAACCATTACGCCTTTTTCTTCTGCCGCTTTGAAAATCTCATTGCCATGTGTTGCCAGCAAAGCCTTATTGGCTGTGACAACGTGCTTGCCATTGTCGATGGCTTTCATGACCAGATCTTTGGCGATACCATAACCGCCTATCAATTCGATGACGATATCGATATCAGGATTGCTGACCACCAGATTGGCATCATTGACGACTTCACATTCACCATTGGTCAACTCACGTGCCCGCTCAACGTTCAGGTCCGCCACCATGGCAATCTCAATCGAGCGACCTGCGCGACGCGTAATCTCTAATTGATTGCGCTTCAAAACGTTGAAAGTGCCGGAGCCGACGGTGCCTATGCCTAACAGGCCTACTTTGATGGGTTTCATAAGTTTTCTAAACAGTAAATTAAATTAATTAATTGGTGCCGTGACGCTTTCGGTATGACTCTAAAAAGTTAGCTATACGTCCGAAAGCATCTGTCAAATCATCCGTATTGGGCAAGAACACCACACGGAAATGGTCGGGATTGATCCAGTTAAATCCCGTTCCCTGTACCAACAACACGCGCTGCTCGGTCAGCAATTCGTGGATAAAGTCCTGATCATCCTTGATGGGATACATCACGGGATCCAGTTTGGGAAACATATACAGCGCAGCCTTTGGTTTGACGCAAGTCACACCAGGAATTGCCGTCAACAGCTTGTGCGCCAGATCGCGTTGCTTGAGCAAACGTCCACCCGGCCCTACCAGATCATTGATACTCTGGTAGCCGCCAAGCGCAGTCTGAATAGCAAACTGACCTGGTGCATTTGCGCACAAACGCATGGAGGCTAACATATTCAAGCCTTCAATATAATCCTTGGCATGACGTTTTTCACCGGATACGACCATCCAGCCAGCACGATATCCGCAAGAACGATAGTTTTTCGAAAGACCATTCAGCGTCAGGAACAGTACATCATCGGCCAGAGACGCAATGGAGGTATGCACTTCGCCATCATACAAAGTCTTGTCGTAAATTTCATCCGCAAAAACGATGAGTTGATGTTGGCGTGCTACTTCGACTATTTGCTGCAAGACCTCAACCGGGTATAAGGCACCAGTCGGGTTATTCGGATTGATGACGACAATGGCCTTGGTATTAGGCGTAATCTTGCTCTTGATATCGTCGATATCCGGCATCCAGTCTGCACTTTCGTCACAGACATAATGCACAGGTTTGCCGCCAGACAGGCTAACAGCTGCCGTCCACAAAGGATAGTCAGGCGCAGGCACCAATACTTCATCACCGCTATTGAGCAGAGCATTCATGCCCATGACGATCAATTCTGAAGCGCCATTGCCTATATAAATATCTTCTATGGTCACACCACGGATATGTTTTTCCTGGGTGTAATGCATAATCGCTTTACGAGGTGCAAACATGCCTTTAGAGTCGGTATAGCCGGCTGCATTTTGCATATTGCGTATCATATCCTGCACGATTTCGTCCGGCGGATCAAAATTGAAGACCGCCAGATTGCCGATGTTCAGCTTGATGATTTTGTGCCCTTCATCCTCCATCTGCTTGGCTTTTTCCATGACGGGGCCACGGATGTCATAACAAACGTCTGCTAGTTTTAATGATTTTTGTATGGGTCGCACCGCTGCAATCCTTGGTAATATTCATGAGTTGGCTAAATCCACATATTCGAACCAGCCAGAAATGAGATGAAAGCGCATGTTAAGCTGCATTGCAGAAATGCTGCAGTGCCGAACGTTCCATTCTGCACAAAGCGCCGAATTTTATCAATCAGAACTTGGCAAAAGCTGGACTCGCGAGCAAATTTGCGCGAATAGAGTCGCAACAGGTATCGTAAACGAAGGTTTTGCAACCTAATATCTTAGAGAGGTGCAATCAATGAGAAAATTATTTCTGTTCCTGGCGCTCTCCTTGGCCAGCCTGAGCACTGCTTATTCACAGAATGTGCTGGAATCCATTGCCATAGACAGCGGAGGCAGACTAAGTGCCAGCCTGCTAGTCCTGGAAACCGGACAAAGCCTATGGATATTGCCTGATGCTCCATGTCCGATGCAAGGGGTTTACAGGCTGCCCATAGTGATGGCGGCACTGGCGAAAGTCGATCAAAACAAACTCAAGCTGGAACAAAAAATTGCCATCAGCAAAGAGGATTTCATCAGCGACGTGCAATCCAGCCCTTTAAGAGATGAACATCCAGATGACAATTTCAAAATCAGCGTCAAAGAATTGATGCATCACGCCGTTGCCAATGACGATGGCACTGCAAGTGACGTCCTGTTGCGCTTGCTCGGCGGCCCGGCTGTCGTCATGCAGTATCTGGCGCAATTAGGGATACAGGATATCAAGGTGCTCGATACTGAAAAAGAAATGGGTAAATCACGGAATGCGCAGTACCGCAATACTGCTACACCGAAGGCCATGATCAAGCTGCTGCAAGCCCTGCAGGAAGCCAGGGCGCTTCGTCCCAAAAGCCGTGATTTGCTGTTGAAATGGATGAGTGACGCTGAAACCACCCCAAGCTCTGCTTCCAGCCCCAATCCTGCCCGTATCAAAGCTTTGCTACCAGCCAGCACACCCGTCGCTCACAAAACCGGCAGTTCAATCAGTCGCAACAGCATGACTGCAGCACACAATGATGTGGGTATTATTATTTTACCCAATGGCCACCATATGGCTGTAGCTGTCTTTTTGACTGACAGTAAGGCACCGCATACCTCCCGCGATTTGACAATAGCCAAAATTACCAAGGTCGGTTGGGATGCATGGGCAAAAAAGTAAGCTTGCGACAAGCGGGAACCTATGAATACGGATAAAAAACGTTACAATGCGCCTCTCTCCAGTCCTAACCCTTGAGTTACATCGATGAAGTTGCACTCTACCCCTACGCAGCAATACCAGACCATCACTGCTTATGAAAAAGACAGTGTAGAAATTAATGCAATTACTTATGCTTATAGCTTGATTGTATTGCCAGAAACCAAGCCGCAGCAATGGTCAGCAACCAGTTTTGAGCAATTAAGTAATGCCGATTTTGCACAAATCGAGGCCACAGCACCCGATGTCGTTATTTTAGGCACAGGTAATAAGCAACGCTTCGTTCACCCCAGGCTAACCGCCACACTGGCAAGCAAACGCATAGGCGTGGAGTGCATGGACAACCAGGCCGCCTGTCGTACCTATAATATTCTTATGGCTGAAGGCCGTAAGGTTGCACTTGCATTGATTATGGAAACTGCATGAACAAGACATCTCCTTACGATTCACCACGTACATTATGGGCATTGACTATCGCCTTTTTGCTGATCTGGTTTTATATGCTGGGCGCAAGAACTCTGGTGCCGACTGATGAAGGCCGTTATGCACAAATGGGGCGCGAAATGCTGGCCTCAGGTGACTGGATTACCTTACGTTTGAATGGCATCAAGTATTTTGAAAAGCCCCCCCTACAAAACTGGATGAATGCCCTGACCTTTGCCGTCTTCGGCCTGGGTGACTGGCAAGCACGTTTATGGACAGGCTTGAATGGATTACTTGGCGTTGCTGCTGTTGCCTATACAGGCAACAAGATATTTAACCGTCGGACCGGGATCATCGCTGCAATGGTGTTGGGTTCAAGTTTCTGGTGGGCGGGCATGGGTCATGTCAATTCTTTGGACATGGGTTTGTCTGGCATGATGACTCTGGCATTATGTGGCTTGCTGGTGGCCCAAAGGGCAGGTGTCAACAGCAAGACTGAACGCAATGCCATGCTGGTGTGTTGGGCAGGCATGGCATTAGCAACGATGTCAAAAGGCTTAATTGGATTTGTGCTGCCAGGAGGGGTCCTGGTCATTTATACCGTGGTGACACGCGACTGGGGTTTGTGGAAACGTCTGCATATGGGCAAGGGTTTGATCCTGTTTTTTGCCATTACTGCTCCATGGTTTATCTTGATAGCAATAAAAAACCCTGAACATCCGCATTTTTTCTTTATCCACGAGCATTTTCAGCGTTTTACCAGTACCGTACACAAGCGTGGTGGTCCCTGGCACTATTTCATCCCCTTGCTCATCATCGGTATCGTTCCCTGGATAGGCGTCTTGCTGCAAGGACTCTGGTCTGGTGTCAAAGATAACCCCCCAGGCTTTCAGCCCAGGAAGATGCTGTTCATCTGGGCTGCTTTCCTGTTTTTCTTTTTCAGTATTTCAGGTTCGAAATTGCCGGGCTACATCCTGCCTATATTCCCTGCACTGGCACTCTTGATTGCCTGTCACCTGGAACAAAACGATAGCCGTCCAGTAAAAGTGGCCGGTATCCTGCTCATCTTAGTCGGCATAGCCGGTGCAATTGGCCTGGCCGTCTACCTGATCAAACTGGATAGTGTCGACACATTTGACCGCACACTGGCCATAGGTTACACGCCATGGATAGTTGGCATTATTGCCTTGGCGATAGTTGGTGGCATACTCACCTGGTTGCTGGCTTGCAAAGGCACGACTGGCAAAGATTGGGCCATCATTTGTCTGGCTGCCAGTGGCTACCTGGTTGGGCAAGTTGCCTTTCTGGGACATAATCCCTGGGGCAAATATATTGCAGGTAGCGAATATCTACCAGCAATCAAGGCTGAACTAACTTCACCGACTACGCCTTTTTACGCTGTAGGTCGATATGAGCAAGCGTTGCCGTTTTATCTGGAAAGGACTGTAACCCTAGTTGAGTTTCCTGATGAGATGCAGTTTGGCCTGCATCAGCAGCCAGAATTATGGATACCCAAGCGCGAGGATTTCATTGCAAAATGGCTGGCACATCAGAACAAGGGCGAAACTGCAGTCGCCATCTTGCGTAATGATATTTATGAAGACCTGAAAAAAACCGACTTCCCTATGCGACTCATTGCCAAGGACCCTCGCCGTGTCATCGTTGCCAACCTGGTCAATAAGAACAAATAGAACCGTATGAACATCAATACCTTTGGCTTCATCTTCACCGGCATCATGCTTAATGCAGTCGCCCAGCTTTTGCTCAAAACTGGAACCAATGCAGTGGGGGCAATTCATCTGACCGCAGAGAATTGGTTTTCAGTCGGACTCAAGCTGGCAACCCAACTCCCTATCATCGGTGGCCTGACCTGCTACGTCATTTCTGTCGTCGTCTGGATCATAGGTTTGTCGCGTGTCGATGTCAGTATTGCTTATCCGTTACTTTCCTTAGGCTATATCGTCAACGCCATAGGTGCCTGGTATTTTCTGGGTGAAGTCATGTCCCTGCAAAGAATGCTGGCAATCGGTGTGATCATCATTGGCGTTGCCTTGCTGGTAAAAAGCTGAATTGCTCTTTTTTGCACACATCTCATACTCCACAAGAGTAGCTCTGTTTTATTGAAAGGTTCACCATGAGTGACGCATCCAAATTTTTGCCATTTACTAAGCCGACTATTGATGAAGAAACTATTGCCTGCGTCACGGAAGTCTTGCGTTCTGGCTGGCTGACCAGCGGTCCTAAAGTGCAGGCACTGGAAGCGCAATTGTCTGAATATTTCGGTGGCCGCCCTGTGCGCACTTTCAATTCCGGCACCTGTACCATGGAAATTGCCCTGCGTATTGCAGGTATAGGCACGGGTGATGAAGTGATCACCACGCCAAATTCATGGGTAGCAACCGCCAATGTCATCATAGAAACAGGCGCAACCCCTGTCTTTGCCGACATTGATCCCAAAACACATAATATTGATTTGGACAAAGTCGAAGCAGCGATCACGCCACGTACCAAGGCAATTATTCCCGTGCACATGTGCGGCCTGCCATGCGATATGGACAGACTGTATGCGATAGCCGACAAATACAAATTGCGCGTCATTGAAGATGCAGCCCAAGCGATAGGCTCTAGCTGGAAAGGCAAACGCATAGGCTCTTTCGGCGACTTTGCTTCATTCAGCTTCCAAGTCAACAAAAACATCATGACAGGCGAAGGTGGTTGTCTGGTGTTGAACAATCCAGAAGAAGTACGCCTAGCTGAAAAATACAGGTTGCAAGGTGTGACGCGTAGCGGCCTCGATGGCATAGACGTTGATGTGCTGGGTGGCAAATATAATATGACGGACATTGCCGCAGCCATAGGTCTGGGGCAAATGAAGCACCTGACTGAATTCAATACCAAGCGTGCGGCCTTGGCAAAGCATTACTTCAGTAGCTTTGGCACTGACTTCGAGCAAAAAACAGGTGCTGAATTGCCTGTCGCCGACTTTGAAAACAGCAATTGGCACATGTTCCACCTAGTCTTGCCAGATAGCGTCAACCGCGCCGCATTCATGCAGCAAATGCTGGATCAGCAAATTGGCCTGGGTTATCACTACCGCGCCATCCATCTGTTCAGTATGTACCGTGAGCGCGGCTTTACCGACGGCATGTTCCCGATTGCAGAACGCATAGGCAAGCAGATTGTTACTTTGCCATTATTTCCAACAATGAATACAGAAGATGTCGAAAGAGTCGTGTCTGCGGTAAAATCCTGCCTTCTCTGAAATCGGCAGAACAATATTAATGAAACCCGAACTCTCTGTTGTCATACCTGTTTATAACGAAGAAGCTGGCCTGGCCAAGCTGTTTGAGCGCCTGTACCCAGCGCTTGATACGCTGGCCGCACGCGGAGTCAGCTACGAAGTTGTTTTTGTTAACGATGGTAGCCGCGATAACACGCCTGCCTTGCTGGCAGACCAGTATCGCTTGCGTCCAGACGTCACGCGAGTTGTTCTGTTCAACGGCAATTACGGCCAGCATATGGCTATTCTGGCTGGCTTTGAAGCCACGCGAGGAGAGATCATCGTCACTTTGGATGCGGATTTGCAAAATCCGCCTGAAGAAATAGGTGCCCTCGTCGACAAAATGCGCGAAGGCTATGATTATGTAGGCTCCATACGCCGCAAACGTCAGGATTCTGCCTGGCGCACTTATGCGTCCAAGGCCATGAACCGCTTCCGCGAGAAAATTACTCGCATCAAGATCACGGATCAGGGCAATATGTTGCGTGCTTATGGTCGCAATGTGATTAATCTTATTAATCAATGCAGTGAAGTAAATACCTTCGTCCCTGCACTGGCTTATACCTTTGCGCGCAAGCCCACAGAAATCACCGTCGAGCATGAAGAGCGTTCTGCTGGTGAATCAAAATATTCGCTTTATAGCTTGATACGCCTGAATTTTGACTTGATGACGGGCTTCTCCATCATGCCTTTGCAATGGTTTTCCATGCTGGGTATGGTGCTCTCTGTCTTGTCTGGTGGCCTGGTGTTGCTCTTGCTAATACGTCGCTTTGCGCTGGGGGCAGAGGCTGAAGGTTTATTCACCCTGTTTGCCATAGCATTCTTCCTCATGGGTGTCATCTTGTTTGGCATAGGTTTGCTTGGTGAATATGTGGGTCGCATTTATCAGCAAGTGCGTGGCCGTCCGCGTTATGTGGTGCAAACCATACTGGAACAATCCACCCCGGATTTGCCTGAAGTTAACTGAGAAAGCAGAGATGACTACATCAGCATTCCCTGCAACAGCAGTGGTTTTTGCCTATCACAGCGTAGGTGTACGTTGCATCAAGACTTTGCTGGCGCGCGGCGTGGACATCAAACTGGTCGTCAGCCATACTGACAACCCGGCAGAAACTATCTGGTTTGAATCCGTAGCCGATCTTTGCCGTGAGCAGGGCATCCCCTGTATAACGCCTAATGATCCAAAATCAGCCGAGCTGAAAGAGCAGGTAACGGCGATAGCACCAGATTTCATTTTCAGCTTTTATTATCGTCATATGCTGCCACTGGATGTATTGGCACTGGCAAAGCGCGGGGCTTATAATCTGCATGGTTCTTTACTGCCCAAATACCGCGGGCGAGTACCAGTCAACTGGGCAGTTTTGCACGGCGAAACCGAAACTGGTGCAACCTTGCATGAAATGGCTTTAAAGCCAGACGCTGGTGACATCCTTGCCCAGGTATCCGCACCTATCTTGCCAGATGACACAGCCTATGAGGTATTTGGCAAATTGACCGTGGCGGCGGAGCAATGCCTGTGGAATTCCTTGCCAGATTTGATTGCAGGTATAGCCAGGCGTTTTCCTAACGATTTATCTGCCGGCAGCTACTACGGGGGCCGCAAGCCAGAAGATGGCCGCATCAACTGGCAACAGACTGCGCAACAGGTATATAACCTGCACAGAGCTGTGGCACCACCGTACCCAGGTGCATTTACCGACCAGGCTGGCCAGCGTTTTGTTATTGGAAAAGCACGTTTATTCAAAGCGGATGCTGCAAATTTGCCGACAGGCTTACATGTAGTGGATAATATCGTCCTTGGCGTATGCGGTGATGGCCGTGCACTGCATATTATTGAATTGTTAATGAATGACAAAATCGTTGGCCCGCAAGAGTTGGCGGCCATATTGAAGCAGGCGGCATAATCGCTTGTTTATTTGTGCATTCTGAACTGGCAATCAACATTTATTTTAAAAAGAATTCATTATGAAAAAAGTCCTTATACTCGGCGTGAACGGTTTTATCGGTCACCATTTGTCCAAGCGCATTCTGGAAACCACAGACTGGGAAGTGTATGGCATGGACATGCAAACCGAGCGTCTGGGCGACATGATCAATCACCCGCGCATGCATTTCTTTGAAGGTGACATTACCATCAATAAAGAATGGGTTGAATACCATGTCAAGAAATGTGATGTCATCCTGCCTCTGGTTGCGATCGCTACACCTTCCACATACGTAAAACAGCCTTTGCGCGTGTTTGAGCTGGACTTTGAAGCCAATCTGCCTATCGTCCGCTCCGCTGCCAAATATGGCAAGCACCTGGTATTCCCATCGACTTCTGAAGTTTATGGCATGTGCCATGATGAAGAATTCGATCCGGAAGAATCTGAACTGATCTGCGGCCCTATCAATAAACCACGCTGGATTTATTCTTGCGCCAAACAATTGATGGACCGCGTGATTTGGGGTTATGGTATGGAAGGCCTGAACTTCACTCTGTTCCGCCCATTTAACTGGATCGGTGCTGGTCTGGACAATATCCACACACCAAAAGAAGGCAGCTCACGTGTTGTGACGCAATTCTTTGGCCATATCGTCCGTGGTGAAAATATTTCCCTGGTCGATGGCGGCGCGCAAAAACGTGCGTTCACTTATATCGACGACGGTATTGATGCCCTGATGCGCATTATCGATAACAAAACCGGCGTAGCCAGCGGCAAGATCTACAACATCGGCAACCCAACCAATAATTTCTCCATCCGCGAACTGGCACACATGATGCTGGATCTGGCGGCTGAATATCCTGAGTACGCAGAAACAGCGAAAAAAGTAGCTCTGACAGAAACCACTTCTGCCGCGTACTATGGCAAAGGCTACCAGGACGTACAAAATCGCGTGCCAAAAATCACCAACACCTGTGAAGAACTGGGCTGGAAGCCAGTGACAACCATGCCAGACACCATGCGCAATATTTTCGATGCATACCGCAGCCAGGTAGCCGAAGCACGCTCCTTGATGGACTAATACTGGATTACATGCCTACCATCGTTCTCAAGATCGACGTCGATACCTATCGCGGCACTAAAGAAGGCGTACCAAACCTGGTGCGCATTCTTCAAAAGCACAAAGCAGGCGCAACTTTTCTGTTTTCTTTAGGCAAGGACCACACAGGCTGGGCCTTGCGCAGGGCTTTCCGCCCTGGCTTTTTCCAAAAAGTGTCACGCACATCGGTCCTGGAACATTACGGATTCAAGACCCTGATGTATGGTGTACTACTTCCCGCGCCAAATATTGGCAGTTGCACGACCGAAATGCAGGCTGTGCGTAACGCCGGCTTTGAGTGCGGCATTCATACCTGGGACCACGTAGTCTGGCAAGACAATGTGCGGGTACGTGATCTCGACTGGACGCGCAAGCAAATGCAGCGAGCCCACCTGCGCTTCCAGCAAATCTTTGGTGAAACGCCAACAACCCACGGTGCGGCAGGCTGGCAAATGAATGATCACGCCTTTGCCCAGCTTGACCAGTTTGGCATGCAATACGCTTCAGATGGCCGCGCCATGCTGAATGAAGATGGTAGCCTGGCAAATGCCAATGCAGGCCCCTATCGCCTGCAAGTGGGCAATACGTCCATGTCATGCATACAAATGCCAACTACCCTGCCGACCCTGGATGAGTTGCTGGGGCGCGACATAGGCGGGAATGTCATTAGCGAGTCAAATATTGCTGCCAACATACTGAAACTGACAGCATGCCCAAAAGATCATGTATTTACCTTACATGCAGAGCTTGAAGGACAAAAACTCGCCCCCATATTCGAGGAATTGCTGACAGGCTGGCACAAGCAAGGTTATCGTTGTATTTCCATGGCGGACTACTATGCGTCCATCAAGAATAATGACTTACCGACACGTCCATTATCATGGGCAAGCTTGCCAGGCCGTTCCGGAGAGCTGGTCGCCCTGATCTAGTCAGTCAGCAACATTTCTCCACCCCTAACCAAGGAGATGAAAGTGGCTGAAACCCCTTCCGCACTAAATTGCCAGGTACCAGAATTTTCCGCCGTCATGACTGGCGGCAAAGCATTTCAATTAAGTGATTACACTGGTAAAAATATCATCATTTATTTTTACCCAAAAGACAACACTCCCGGCTGCACTACGGAAAGTATTGCATTCCGTGATCTGCACCCACAATTCCAACAAGCCAATACTGAGGTTTTCGGTATCAGCCGTGACAGCCTGCGCTCCCACGATGGCTTTAAAAGTAAATTAGACCTCCCTTTCGAGCTGATTTCTGACCCTGATGAAACTTTGTGTCTGTTGTTCAATGTCATGAAAATGAAGAACATGTATGGCAAACAAGTGCGAGGCATAGAGCGCAGCACATTTGTGATTGACGGCAACGGTAAATTAGTGAAAGAATGGCGTGGAGTCAAAGTAGCAGGACACGTAGATGAAGTACTCGAATTTGTGAGCGCCCAAACTTAATTGAACTCTCCAGAATTACTCTTGATAAAAGCCGCGAAAGACAGTGCCAGCAGTGATGCAGGTATGTCCTTAGCGGCTTTTAACTTTTCAGCTCTCACTTTTTGATTGAGGTTTTCATGCCATTGCCAAAAATGCCGACCAAGCCAGCAGCACTGCTTTCGCCCAAGGATTATCCGAAGGCAGAAAAAGGCAAACCAGCCAAAACAATAAAATCCGCAACGCCAGAGAAAATCAAAGCCATTGATGTCGCCCCGGCACCACAAAGAAAGAAAATTGCAACTGCTCCGGCAGTGATCAGCAAACCTGTTGCAGAAAAAACGACACCGGCAGTCATCGCCAAAGCTTTGCCTGTCGTCGCCGCAAGCAAGGCCAAAACCCATGACAGCCGCGTCAAATCCGGCACCAGTCGTGCCGCTGACAAATCTGGCACCACCAAGCTGTTTGTACTTGATACCAATGTCTTGATGCATGATCCTTCATCACTGTTCCGTTTTGAGGAACATGATGTCTACCTGCCGATGATCACCCTGGAAGAACTGGATGATCACAAGAAAGGCATGTCCGAAGTTGCCCGTAACGCACGCCAGGTATCGCGCTCACTCGATGCGCTGGTAGGTGATATCGATCATCACGATATAGAAAAAGGTATCTTGCTGTCCAAATTGGGCAACAAGGATGCCAAGGGCCACCTGTACTTCCAGACCAAGCTGCAAAGTGCCGACTTGCCAGTCGGCCTGCCTAAAGGCAAGGCAGATAACCAGATACTTGGCGTCGTTCGTGCGCTGGAAACTGAAATGCCTGGCCGTCCTGTGGTACTGGTGTCGAAAGACATCAATATGCGCATCAAGGCGCGCGCCATGGGCTTGCCAGCAGAAGACTACTTCAATGACCATGTGCTGGAAGATTCAGATCTCTTGTATTCAGGTATAGTGCAATTGCCCGATGATTTCTGGAACAAACATGGCAAGGGCATAGAAACCTGGCAAGAAAACCGCAATGGTTTGAGCACGACTTTCTATCGCATTACCGGCCCGGTCATCCCTTCCCTGCTGGTGAATCAATTTGTCTACCTGGAACCCAAAAATGGCGAAGCGTCTTTCTATGGCCAGGTCAGGCAAATCAACGGCAAGACTGCGGTACTGCAGACCTTGCGAGATTATGGTCATATCAAGCATAGCGTCTGGGGCATTACCTCACGGAACCGTGAACAGAATTTCGCATTGAATCTGTTGATGGATCCGGAATGCGATTTCGTTACACTGCTGGGTCAGGCTGGCACAGGCAAAACCCTGCTGGCCCTGGCTGCTGGGTTGGCGCAAGTGCTGGAAACCAAAACCTATAATGAAATCATAGTCACACGCGTTACTGTGCCAGTTGGTGAAGACATTGGTTTCCTGCCAGGTACAGAAGAAGAGAAAATGTCGCCTTGGATGGGTGCATTTGACGACAATCTGGGAGTGCTCAACAAATCAGACAATGATGCCGGTGACTGGGGACGCGCCGCCACTCAGGATTTGATACGCTCCAAGATCAAGATCAAATCCCTGAACTTCATGCGTGGGCGCACTTTCGTCAATAAATTCCTCATCATTGACGAAGCCCAGAATCTGACGCCGAAACAAGTCAAAACTCTGGTGACGCGTGCGGGTCCAGGTACCAAAATTATCTGCCTGGGTAATATCGCCCAGATCGATACGCCTTACCTGACTGAGGGTTCCAGCGGTCTGACTTATGTTGTAGACAGGTTCAAAGGTTGGGCGCACAGCGGACATGTCACACTGGCACGCGGTGAACGTTCACGCCTGGCGGATCATGCGAGCGAGATTTTATAATTCAGCTTGCAGTAAAAAACAGTAGCAAGTAAAAATGGCGCATTCAATATTGAATGCGCCATTTTCTTATCTAAAAGAAGCTTGAATCCGCTTCAAAGTTAAGCTGAGAGTTGGATTTTATTTCCATTCTCCACGCAATTCACTGACTTTTTCCTGTAGAACCTGAGGTGTCACATCTTGCGGCTGCATGACATCCCCCACCACCATCTCGAGCTTGGAAAATGGTCCGCGACGGAAAGCACGTTCAAATGGATTACTCTTGTCACGCGACAGCACACTCCCCCATAAACCACGCAAAGCCAGTGGATAAACAGGAACAGGACTGCGCTCCAGAATCTTCATGACACCGCCTTTGAATTCATTTAACTCACCAGTCGCTGTCAATTTACCCTCGGGGAAAATGCAAACCAGTTCGCCTTCATGTAGAGCTTGGGCGACATCGATAAAGGACTTTTCCATCAACCATGGATCTTCTTTTGCTGGTGCAATAGGTATCGCTTTTGCAGTGCGGAAGACCCAGGACAAAAAGGGTATTTTAAAGATCCTGTGATCCATGACAAAACGCACAGGCCTCGGGCTCGATGCCATTATGACGATGGCATCCATGTAGCTGACATGATTACAGACAAGTATGCCCGCGCCTTCATCTGGTATGCGGTCAGTGTTGATGGTTTTGACCTTATAAATCGTGTGTATCAGCAGCCAGGCAATAAAACGCATCAGGAATTCTGGCACCAGGCTGAAGATATAAATCGCCACGATGGCATTGAGTATGGCTGTCACCATGAAAATCTGCGGTATCGTGAAGCCTTGTTTCAGCATTGCTACAGCAGAGAGTGAGGCAACGACCATGAACAAAGCGTTCAGAATGTTCATGCCCGCTATCGTGCGTGACAAATGTTTCGGATCGCAACGTGTTTGTATCAAGGCAAACAAAGGCACAATATACAGGCCGCCAAAAACCCCTATCATTGTGATGTCGAACAGAATGTGCAAACTACCTGCCTGTTTGACAAACTCCATTGCACCAACAGTAGCCACATTGGTATAGCTGAGGCTTGATAAATACAGATCAAACCAAAATACTGACAAGCCTATAGCACCAAACGGTACCAAACCAATTTCTACTTTATGGCCAGACAGTTTTTCACAAAGCAAAGAACCAGCACCGATACCAAACGAGAAAATCGTCAGCAAGAGCACGAAGACACTGTGATCGCCATGCAAATAATCCTTGGCATACAAAGGGAATTGCGCAAGAACGATGGCACCATAGAACCAGAACCAAGAGTTGCCCAGCAGGGATAAAAATACCGGACGGTTTTGTTTGCTGAAGCTGATATTCCTGATTGTTTCTGTAGCCGGGTTCCAGTTGATTTTCAATTCTGGCACGGGAGCTGGTGAATCAGGGATACGCAGAGCAGTCAGGTAGCCAATCACCGCGACAATTATTGCGCCACCAGCCACAAGTTCCGTGCCCCACGGCTTGTGCACCACCAACATGGCGCCCAGTATTTCACCGAGCAAGATACCGACAAAGGTCCCCATTTCTATCAAGCCATTGCCACCAACGAGCTCATCTGTCTTGAGGTGCTGAGGCAAATAGGCATACTTGACAGGGCCAAACAAAGTGGAATGTACACCCATGCCAAAAACGGCGGCAATCAAGAGCCAGAGATTATGCGTTTGCCAGCCTACGGCAGCGATCAGCATGATGCCAATTTCGAGCAACTTGACCTTACGGGCCATTCTGCCTTTTTCATATTTGTCAGCCAACTGCCCTGAAGTCGCAGAAAACAAGACGAAGGGCAAAATGAATAAGCCTGGTATCAGGTTATTGAGCAAACCGACATCCATATTTGTCCAGGACAAAGCATCATACGTAAGTATGGTCAACAAGGCTGTCTTGAACACATTATCATTGAATGCACCGAGGAATTGCGTCCAGAAAAAGGGGGCAAATCGGCGCTGTGTCAGCAGGGTAAACTGGCTATGTTGGCTCATGGGTGTTGTCTGCTACCTGAAATTAAGATTAAAACCGCAAGAATTGTAACTTACCCAAGTCTCAATTGAGTAAAAACCGTGTACACGATCAGGAAAGAAAAAAATCAATTGCTTTATGAACTGGCAATATCTGACAACTTTCCTGTGTAGCCGTCCGCAAGGCGCTTTCCAGCAAAGCTGGTGTTGCGCCCAATGGGCCAGGTGTTTCACTGACTTCGTGAGTATACAAAATCAACCAGCCGCCTACTGTGGCGGTATGCTTGATCAAGGCAGCAATCTCATCCAAATTGTTGTTGGCCGAATATAGGGCTTGCGCGCGCAATGCAGACAGGTCGGCACGTCCAGTCTGTGTGCCTCCTCCTGTAATACGGTTATATGAAAATCGTTTGGCAGCCGCCAGCTTGCTACCCAGGTTGTAGGCACCAAAGGGAAAGGCAAAGCCGTGGTTAATGATGCCATGCTGCTTGAAAAAAGCCTGATTACGCTCCCAGTCCTCCGACAAAAACCTGGAAGTGGCATTGGCGCAGTTGGTATGCGAATAGGTGTGACAGCCAATCTCATGCTCGTTTTCCAGCAGTCGCTGTAAATCTTGTACACTATGACAAGGCTGATTTTGCTCTACACCATCGGTCAGGCTACCGCAAACATAAAAAGTACCGCGCGCCTGGTACAACTCCATAAGCATGGCACCCTGATGACAGGCGCTAGATGGGACATCATCAAAACTAAAGCTGACCACACCCCTGCCCTTGTGCAATGGCAACCAACGATTTGCGACATGCCGGGCAGTAAAACGGCTTAATTTTTGTGTTAGTCCCATCGGCATCCAATAAATTAGCGCAAACTATCCGAGGCACTCAAGGAATGTTGATAGCGCTTCATACCCATACGTGAGTTACTCCCAGGTAAATTTTCATAGGTATATTCCAAACCCAGTTTAATCACTGCCTGTTTCAAATTCACGCCATCAGACTCACGCTGCACTTTTTCATAAAAACTATCCAGCACCAGACGAAAGCCGCGTTCAAATTCATATCCTCCACCCAAACCTATACGCAGCAGTTTTTCCTTACGCGATGTCCCATCAGCCAAGCTTGCCAGGCGAGGTACGAGTACATTATCGCTATTTTGCAAAAGCGTGGAGAAATTCATTTGCGATTTATCTGAATACTTCCATTGCGCGTCAAAGCGCATGGCCTTGCTGAGTACGTAGACCACAGTGCGGTCAACAATCGTAAAAGGCCTATCCCACAATTGCAAATCAAGGCGCAGCTTAGGGGAATAATGATAAGTGCCGCGCCACAGGATATTCGATAAATTGGTATTTCGCTCAGTTAGCACGTCGTACTGACGCTTGATGACACCGAGATGCGCGCTGGTCACTGATTTGCTGCTGTAGCGCCATTCAGCATCGATAAAAACCTCTGATTCTTTATAGGCTTTATCCAGATCCGCAATATCCTGCTCGTTCCGGTCCGGGAAACTGGTCTCCGACATGCGCGTACCGATTTCCACACTGGAACCAGTCGGTGAGTAATAGCGTCCACTCAGCTGCCTGCCACGTTCATCAAAGTTGTATAGCTGGTTCAGTGGCAGATCATAATTCAAACCCGCCTGGTCGACTCGGGCATTCAAAGACCATTCATCTGTGAGTTTAAAATTGACGTTGGCGGCAGTACGCTTTTGGTGTGAGATATCTTTCTCTGTCAGACTGCCATTAATGTATTGAAACAATCTGTCTTCTTTGCCAGCAGTCACTTGTCCATTGACAATTTTGCCCGCGGCCCAGTCGAGAGTCGCATCGGCAGCTATCAGCTTGTGGTCAAGATCCTTATAATTTTTATAGTGCCGTTTGCCTAGTGAGCCCGTCAGTATCAAACGAGTACGATCAGACAATATGGGGATAATGGCACCCGCCCTTATGTCAGTGCCAGTAATGCTGTCTCGATTGCGGAATTGCTTGTCTGGCGCCGAATCAGGCCGATCCGGCTGGGCAGTTTGTTCGTAAAATCGAAAAGGATTACTGTCACTGGTCAGCGAAGTTTCCAGTTGCAAAACCAATTCCACCGTATCTGCTGCATACACAGATGGAGTGATGACTGACAATAAGCCAAGCGCTAACCAGCTACCATATCTGGTAGAAAAACGAGATATGCCGGATGCTTTACTTCGCATCCTGCAATTCATTTTGCTGGTCTTTTGCATGCCATTTCTATTGTAATTGCAGGCCACTATCAGTTAAACGGAAAACACGGTCGCAGCGCCCTGCCAATTCTGCATCATGAGTAACAATAACAAAAGCAGTACCCAGCGTGCGCGACAATTCCAGCATCAGGGCAAACACTTGCTGGGCCGTGCTGCCGTCCAGATTACCCGTAGGCTCATCTGCCAGTACACAGGCAGGCTGGGTTACCAGGGCGCGAGCCAAAGCCACGCGCTGCCTTTCGCCACCAGACAACTCGCCAGGTACATGCTTGAGTCTATGTCCAAGCCCGACTTTTTCCAAAATGACTTGCGCAATTTTTTGCGCCTCGGTCCGTGCCATGCGACGGATGATGAGTGGCATGGCGACGTTATCGAGTGCTGAAAACTCAGGTAGCAGATGATGAAACTGGTAAACAAAACCCAACGCATGATTACGCAAAGTACCACGTGCAGTCTCACTCAAACTGGCAAAATCCTTGCCTTGCAAGGTCACCGTACCTTTGCTAGGCGTATCCAGGCCACCCAGCAAATGCAGTAGAGTAGACTTGCCGCAACCAGACGCACCAATGATGGCGACCCGCTCTCCCCGGAAGATACTCAAGTTGATTTCTTTCAGAACATTGACAGATTCCAGCCCTTGCGAGAATGTCTTGCCAAGGTCACTGCAAGATAAAACTGCTGCTTCTTTATTATCGTTTTTATTCAAAACTTGATCACTCATAACGCAATGCCTCCGCAGGTTTCACGCGTGAAGCACGCCAGCTAGGATAAATGGTGGCCAGCATAGCCAGGATTAAGGCAACACTGCCGATAGTCAGCACATCGGATAATTGCACATCCGATGGCAACTTGCTGATGACATAGACTTCTTTGGAAAGCAACTGTATGCCCAGCAAGCTCTCTATGAATGGCACGATGACATCAATATTAAGGGAAATTAACAAGCCCAGGCCCACACCTGACAATGTTCCCAGGCAACCAACTATCGTCCCCTGTATCACGAATATCTTCATGATGGATGAAGGTGCTGCACCCAGGGTACGCAAGATGGCAATGTCAGCCTGTTTGTCGGTCACAGTCATGACCAGAGTGGAAACGAGATTAAATGCAGCCACGGCGATGATCAGAGTAAGGATGATAAACATCATGGTTTTTTCCGCTTTTACCGCTGCAAAATATACCTTGTTCTGTTGTGACCAGTCACGTATCAGCAAGTCTCCAGTCAGGTTGCGCGATAGCTCAAACGCGACCTGGGGCGCTTTCAGCATTTCCTTGATACGCAAACGCAGGCCAGAAGGTGAATTCAGGCGAAAGAATTTTTGTGCATCTTCTATATGCATGAAAGCCATGCCCGAATCATACTCATAATGACCGGCTTCAAATATCCCGACCACATTGAATGCTTTCAGACGGGGCACCACTCCCGCAGGCGTCATTTGCCCTTCAGGCGAAGCCAGCGTAATTTTCTCACCTATGCGCACCCTCAAACTGCTTGCCAGTGCAGAACCCAGCACGATATTGAATTCACCCGGCTTGAGGTCAGCCCATTTACCATACTTGATTTTGCTGGCGACATCCGAGACCTTGGGTTCTTCTTCCGGCAAAATGCCGCGCAAGATGACACCACGCATAACATCTTCACGGATGATCATGGCCTGGCCATCAACATAGGGAGCGGTACCCGTGACTGCAGGATTTTTTTGCACTTCCAGCGCAGTTGAACGCCAATCAGGCAGAGCGCCGCTGGCATCAAATACTTCAACGTGGGCCAGCACGGACAACATACGGTCCCGTACTTCTTTCTGGAAACCATTCATGACTGAAATAACAACAATCATGGCTGCCACACCCAGCCCTATGCCCGCCATGGAGATCAGCGAGATAAAAGAAATAAAGCCATTACGACCACTACGCCGCCCGGCACGCGTATAACGCAAGCCGACCAGCCATTCAAAAGAGAGATTTTTCACTGCATTTACACTTGTTATGAAGGCAGCCAGCAGTTTGCCATACGTTTGCCCTACAATACAGCACTATGAGCCAATTAGAATTGATAATCCCCTTCGGGATTCCGCCAGCAAACATCGCCAAAGACCTGTTAAAAGAAATGCGCACACCTGGATTAGCCAGGTTAATCGCTTGCGCAGGCAGTACCCAGGCACGGGCAACAGACGATTTCTCACGCGCACTTGGTTATGAATACTGGCTTGCCGACCAGTTTCCTCCAAAGGAAAAAGACAACAGCCCGGCCATAGCATGGAACCGGATGAAAGCTTGCGGTCTGACACCTGAAGCTGGTCATTGGTTCATTCTGCAACCCGTTCATATTCATATTGCCCGTGATCACCTGGTACTGACAGATCAGCGACGCCTGAATATTAGCGAAGCCGAATCCCGCCCTTTGTTTGAACAAGCCAAGGCAAGCTGTGAAGAAATGGGTTTGCAACTCTTGTTTGGTGACGCGCAGACCTGGTTCTTGCGCGCTGACGACTGGGCAGGCCTTCAAACAGCCACGGCAGATGCCGCTTGTGGCCATAATGTTGACATCTGGATGCCGAAAGGCGAATTTGAACGCCCCTGGCGCAAGCTGCAAAATGAAATACAGATGCAATGGTTCACCCATGAGATCAATGCTCAGCGTGAAATGCGCGGTGCAAAAGTCATTAATTCCGTCTGGATATCAGGTGGCGCGCAGAGCCTGAATCCGGCGCTAAAGCAAGTTTGTATTACGACAGACTACACCCAATATCGGCATCAACCTGCCATCGAGAACGGACGAGCACCTGTCTTGCTGGACAATCTGTGCGAAGCGGCGATCAATAACGATTGGGCGCAATGGCTGGACAACATGCAGGAACTGGAAAAAAACTGGTTTTTTCCTCTGGTAGCAGGTCTACAGAATAAGCAAATCCACAGTCTGAAGCTGGTTTTCAGCGACGCCCACAAAATAGCCAGCTTTGACTTGACGCCCTGGTCCATACGCAAATTCTGGGTCAAACCCTCATTACATCACTTATTTTCGATTTCATGACACGCATTACAGTACGCCCCTGCCCTTTCCGTGAGTCAGAAATGCTGCGCCAGAGTGGCCTGCATCCTGTATTGGCACGCCTGTATGCTTCACGCGGCGCAACAGGAGAGAAAGAACTCAGCACCGAGTTGAATGCCATGTTGCCACCGTCCGGGCTTTTGCACATAGACCAGGCTGCAAAGTTTTTGGCGGATGCCATCGCACAAAACAAAAAACTGGTCATCGTGGCTGATTACGACTGTGATGGTGCCACTGCCTGCGCAGTCGGCTTACGGGGCTTGCGCATGCTGGGGGGGAATGTCGATTACATCGTCCCGAATCGCTTTGAATATGGCTATGGCCTGACGCCAGAAATCGTCGCATTGACGCAAAAAGAAAAGTCGCCCGATGTCATAGTCACCGTCGACAATGGCATTGCCAGCGTGGATGGCGTAGCGGCGGCGAACGCCCAGGGTATAGCCGTCGTTGTGACAGATCACCATTTGCCTGGCGACCATTTGCCGGATGCAGCCGTCATTGTCAACCCAAACCAGCCCGAATGCGGCTTCCCCAGCAAAAACCTGGCTGGAGTCGGCGTCATGTTTTATGTACTGCTGGCTTTGCGGGCAGAACTGCGTCAACGTGGCGTGTTCGATCAGCAAAATCAACCCAAGCTGGATACTTTACTGGACCTGGTTGCACTAGGCACCGTGGCCGACGTAGTCAAACTGGATGCCAATAACCGCATTTTGGTAGCGCAAGGCTTGAAGCGCATGCGCGCTGGCCGCATGTGCGCCGGGATAGCTGCGTTATTCCGTGTGGCTGGCCGTGAACCAGGCAACGCCAGCCCTTTTGATCTTGGTTTCGCCATTGGCCCCAGACTGAATGCTGCTGGCCGCCTGGCCGATATGGCATTGGGCATAGAATGCCTGACCACAGATGATGAAGGTCGCGCCTGGCAAATCGCGCAGGAACTGAACGGCATCAATGCAGACCGCAAAGACATAGAACGCGAAATGCAGGATGTCGCCTTGCTGCATCTTGATGATTTCCAACCACAAGACAGCAATACCATTACCGTGTTTGATGATAGCTGGCATCAGGGTGTCATTGGTATCGTCGCCTCTCGCCTGAAAGACAAGTTTTATCGCCCAACAATCACTTTTGCACCCGGTGGCGAGGGCCTGATAAAAGGCTCGGGCCGCTCGATTCCAGGCTTTCATTTGCGCGACGCGCTTGATCTGGTCTCCAAACATGCACCCAGCCTGATACAAAAATTTGGCGGCCATGCGATGGCAGCTGGCTTGACTATACGCACCGAAGATTTCCCTGCATTCCAGCAGGCTTTTGAATCTGTAGGAAAAAGCTGGCTGCAGACACACCAGCTTGAGCGCATCGTGGAGACAGATGGTGCGCTGGAAGACGCCTATTACACGACAGATTTTATCCGCCTGCTGGATACCCAGGTATGGGGGCAAGGTTTCCCGCCCCCTATATTTTGCGATGACTTTAAACTGATTTCACAAAGGGTCTTAAAAGAGCGTCATTTAAAACTGGTGCTGGAAAAAAACAAGCTCAGATATGATGCCATCTGGTTTGGTCATACCGACACTCTGCCTGAGAATGTACATGTCGCCTTCAGGCTGGATGCCAATGAATACAATGGTGTCACCAGGGTCCAATTAATGGTTGAGCATATAGATTAGCTGCACTTTGAATCTTCCTGCTCAAGCAAAAATTTCTCAATATGTTTGGCCAGCAATTGCATATTACGATCAAACTTGCTGGCCGCTGTCACCGCATCGGCACCAGGCATTTCCAGACTGTGATTACCGTCCAGTGCGACAATTTTGAATTTCGTCAGTGTGCTTGCGGCAAATTGATGCAGAATGGCTAGCTCACAATAGGGGTCTGCATTTCCGGCAAGCATGAGGATGGCCCTGTTCTCTTGCGCAGCATCTGGATAATTTTGTTCCACCATGCTCGGCTCATCCCCTCCGGACTTATTAGCGACACATAGCGGTGTCAGCAAGACGCAGCTTTTCAACAATGCCTCCTCGCGAAAAACACGCCAGGCTACGATGGAACCAAAAGACTTGCCGGCAACAGAGATTTGCTGTTGCTGTATGAGCTTATCATTTTTTGCCAGGCTAAACACCAAGCTAAAGTCTTGTAACTCTGCAGCCAAATCCTCACTCGGCTGACCACGCGCAGCATCACCAGTATAAAAAGCCCAGTTAAACCGGAATACAGCGAAGCCCTGCGACAGTAAATGACGGGCAACTTGCGCAATGACTGGCCTATGCAAGTCATAGCGCAAACCTGGTGCCAGAATCAGTAACGGGAAAGGTCCAGTTCCGGCAGGAAATTCTGCAAGAACCTCTAATGCTTTGCCATCAGGTCTGATAATTTTTTCGATATGTGAGTGCATGAAATGATGAAAATGATGATTTTTGTTACTGCTTATGTGTTGAACTCATATAGCAATATGACGGCATAACATATCTTTTGGTTCCATGGCCATGAGCGCATAGCTACTTCGCAGCAATGCATCATATTTGCAACAATGGGCAAATCTTGTTTGCAAGAGAATCCACTGAATAGCGCCATTCAGATTTGTCAGTTTTATTTTCAAAATTTTCTTCGGGCGTGTAACAAAATAATACAAATCTTATCGAATTGCTGCACAATACAAAAATCTGTGCAGTCGGCTATGGCACAATTGTTTTGTCATTTTTACTGGTACTTATTCACTGTGGAGAGTCTGGATGAAAAAAGGTAATTGGCTGTTGAAGACCGGCGCTTTGGTTGTGATTGGCGCATTTGCAGGCTTGCATGCTAGCGCGGCGATGGCTGCGAAGACTTTGGTATATTGCTCTGAAGGTAGCCCAGAAGGTTTTAACCCACAATTCTTTACTACCGGAACAACGGCAGATGCTGGCTCAGTGCCCATGTATAACCGTCTCGTAGAAATGGAAACGGGTACAACTAATATCACTCCTGCCCTGGCCGAGTCATGGGAAATTTCTGCCGATGGCCTGACTTATACCTTCAAGCTGCGCAAGGGTGTCAAATTCCATACCAATGCCAAGTTCAAACCCAGTCGCAACTTGAACGCTGACGATATACTCTTCAGCTTCTATCGCATGGCGGATGAAAATCACCCCTTCCACAAAAATACACCTGGGCAAACTTATGCCTACTTCCAGGATCTGGGCATAGCCAAGATAGTCGACAAGCTTGAAAAGGTCGATGACCTGACCGTGCGTTTTAAACTCAAACGTCCGGAAGCACCTTTCCTTGCCACGCTGACGATGGACTTCATGTCGGTTCATTCTGCTGAGTATGCGCAAAAAATGAAGGCGGCAGGAACACCTGAGCTGATCGATAAAGAAATCATAGGTACAGGTGCCTTTCAGTTCGTCTCCTACCAAAAAGATGCCATCATCCGTTACAAGGCACATGACGGCTATTGGGATGGTCGCCCTAAAATCGACAATCTGATTTATGCAGTGACACCAGATGCTTCTGTACGCTACGCAAAACTCAAGGCGGGTGAGTGTCATGTCATGGCCTTGCCAAAACCCGCAGATGTGGAGTTGATGAAGAGTGACCCAAATATCAAACTGCTGTCACAACAAGGTTTAAATATTGGCTACGTCGGCTTCAATGTAGAGAAAAAACCTTTCGATAACAAACTGGTTCGTCAGGCTTTGAATCTGGCTGTTGACCGTGCATCGATCTTGAAGTCCGTTTACGCCGGCACTGGGCAAGTCGCCAAGAATGTTATTCCGCCTACCATGTGGTCGTATAACGACAAGGTCAAGGAATATCCTTACGATGTCGCCCAGGCCAAAGAATTGCTGACCAAGGCCGGTTATGCCAATGGCCTGGAAATTGAACTATGGTATCTGCCTGTTTCGCGTCCGTACAATCCAGACGGCAAGCGTATGGCCGAATTGATACAGGCGGACTGGGCAAAGATCGGAGTCAAAACCAAACTCACAACCTATGAATGGACTGAGTATAAAAAACGTAGCAAGACTGGTGAGCATCATTCCATGATGTTTGGCTGGTCAGGTGACAATGGCGACCCGGATAATTTCTTTGAACCAATTTTGGGCTGCGAAGCGGTCAAAGGTGGCGGCAACATCCCAAGGTGGTGCAATAAGGATTATGAAGACTTCATCCAAAAAGCCAAATTGACGCCAAAGCAAGCTGAACGAGCCAAGCTTTACGAAAAAGCACAAGAAATAGTACGCGAGGAAGCACCGTTACTCTTGTTGGCACACTCTTTGCGTTACACACCCGTGCGCAAAAATGTGATTGGCTTCAAAATGGACTCGACCGCCCATCACTACTTTAAAAAAGTAGATTTGGATAAATAAGTAACACCGAGATGTGGCGCCAATCTTGCAAGACTTTTTGCAAATTGGTGCCACCGTCGTATCTGGCGCATTGTTTTTAGATCTGCTGAAATTGTTTTTGATCCTGTTTGAATTTTGTTTGCAAAAGGTTTTTCGATGCTGGGTTTTATTTTTCGACGCCTGGGTGTAGTCATCCCCACTTTCCTTGGCATCACGCTACTGGTTTTTTCATTGATACACCTGATACCCGGCAATGTAGTTGAAGCCATGACGGGTGAGCGCGGCATGGATCCGGAGCGGTACGCCAGCCTCATGCATCTGTATGGACTGGATCAACCCTTATACCAACAGTATTTTTCTTATCTGGGAAAAGTCATACAAGGTGACCTGGGGCGCTCCATCATCACCCAGGAGCTAGTGAGCAAAGAGTTCTTTACCCTGTTCCCGGCAACGCTGGAATTGTCGTTATGTGCAATTATTTTTGCGGTTGTCCTGGGCTTGCCAGCGGGCATATTGGCGGCATTAAAGCGTAATACTTTTCTTGATTATTCCGTCATGGGTGCCTCGCTGACTGGCTATTCCATGCCTATCTTTTGGTGGGCACTCTTGCTCATACTGATGTTTTCTGTGACCCTGGGCTGGACGCCGGTATCTGGCCGCATTGATATCCTGTTTGATCTGCCGCCAGTCACAGGATTGATGCTGGTTGACAGCTTGCTGTCTGGTGAAGAAGGTGCTTTCAAATCAGCGGTCATGCATCTGATTTTGCCTGCGATTGCCCTTGGAACTATCCCACTGGCAGTGATTGCCCGCATGACCCGCTCTGCCATGCTGGAAGTGCTTAAGGAAGACTATGTGCGCACGGCACGTGCCAAAGGTATGTCATGGATGCGGGTAGTCTGGGTACATGCCTTGCGCAACGCCTTGATACCGGTCGTCACTGTTATTGGCATGCAAGTCGGCACCTTGCTGGCAGGTGCCATCCTGACTGAAACCATTTTCTCCTGGCCAGGTATAGGCAAATGGCTGATTGAAGCGATACAAAGGCGAGATTACCCTACCGTACAAGGCGGGATATTATTGATCGCCACCATCGTCATCACCGTCAATCTGGTTGTTGACGTGCTGTACGGCGTGATCAATCCACGCATACGCCACTAATATCATGCGTCGCTCCCATCATCATTTATTAGATTTGATTGCAGAAATATGAGCAATACTAATTTGCCAACTAATGCAGTGAACACGGCCAACTTGTCGCCGCCTCATCCACTGGTAGAGTTCTGGCACTATTTCAAACAAAACCGTGGTGCAGTCATTGGCCTGGTACTGGTGGGCATACTCAGTCTGTGTGCGCTGTTTGCAGAATGGATAGCACCACACTCCCCGATAGAACAATTCAGGGAATCCACGCTTACGCCGCCAGCCTGGGCCGCCACTGGCAGCAGCAAATTTTTGCTTGGCACTGATCCGGTTGGCCGCGACATCCTGTCTCGCTTAATTCACGGCTCACGCCTGTCGCTGTTCATAGGCCTGGTATCAGTTACCCTTTCCATGAGTGTTGGCGTCACCCTGGGCTTGATCGCCGGTTTTTCCCGTAGCTGGACCGGGCGCTTTGCACGCATGCTGGAAACCATCATCGTGCGCTTCATGGATATCCTGCAGGCTTTGCCCAGTCTGTTGCTGGCGATCGCTGTAGTAGCGATACTAGGCCCAGGCCTGATGAATGCGATGTATGCCATTGCCATCGTCCTCATGCCGTCGTATGCCAGACTGACACGTGCAGCAGTCAGTGGTGAGCTGAACAAAGATTACGTCAATGCTTCCCGCATAGCTGGCGCCAGCAATTTGCGCCTGATGTTCAATTGCGTGCTGCCAAACTGTGCCGCCCCTGTCATCGTACAGGCAACGCTGGGCTTTTCCACGGCGATACTGGATGCGGCGGCACTGGGCTTTCTGGGTCTTGGTGCGCAACCCCCTACACCTGAATGGGGTTCTATGCTTGCCAGTGCGATGGAATTCATACAAAGCGCATGGTGGGTTGTCACCTTCCCTGGTCTGGCGATCCTGATTTCCGTATTAGCCTTTAATCTCATGGGTGATGGCTTGCGCGATGCACTCGACCCCAAGTTAAAACGCTGAACAAAGATTCAACATGAAACCATTATTGGAAATTAAAAATTTGCGCGTTCAATTTGGCTCGGAAACTCAGCCATTCAAGGCTGTTGATGGTCTTGATCTTTTCATAGAACAAGGTGAAGTAGTCGGCATCGTCGGTGAATCAGGATCGGGTAAAAGCGTGACGTCCCTGGCCTTGATGGGGCTGATCGATTTCCCTGGACGTGTGCGGGCAGATCAAATGGAATTTGATGGACGCGACTTGCTGAAGATGAAGGATAAGGAAAGAAGGCAATTGCTGGGCAAGGATATTGCCATGATCTTTCAAGACCCCATGACCAGCCTGAATCCTTGCTACACCGTGGCTTTTCAGTTGATGGAAACCCTGCGTCTGCATCAGGGTGGCAAAGAAAAAGATTTGCGCGCCAGAGCATTGGCATTATTGAAGCAAGTTGACATCCCAGACCCGGAAAGGCGCATGAATGCTTATCCGCACCAACTCTCTGGCGGCATGAGTCAGCGTGTCATGGTCGCCATCGCTATCGCCTGCAACCCGCGCCTGCTGATCGCGGATGAACCAACGACAGCACTGGATGTTACAGTACAGGCGCAGATGCTGGAATTACTACTGCAATTACAGACTGAGCGTGGCATGGCATTGATGTTGATCACCCATGACCTGGCCGTTGTCGCACAGACTGCCAAGCGCGTTGTGGTGATGTATGCCGGGCAAGTGCTGGAAACTGGCACTGTGCCAGAAATATTCAATACCCCAAGACATCCTTACACCCAAGCTTTGCTGGCGGCCCTTCCTGAACATAACCTGGGCAAGGCGCGCCTGCAAACCATACCTGGCGTAGTCCCCGGCCTTTATGACAGGCCAACAGGTTGCTTGCTGGCACCGCGCTGCAGTTATGCGACTGAGCACTGCCAAACTGACCGGCCGCAATTGCAAGGACAGCCTAATGCCCAGGTACGTTGTCACTTTCCTCTGGATGCGCAAGGCGTACCAGGTAATGGATGGCGAGCACCACAAATTGATCAGGCAGCATGATGCAAAATACCACTACGACTCCCGTTTTACTGGAAGCAAAGAATCTGGCCAAGCATTACGCAGTGTCGCAAGGCTTTCTCAAACCCAAGGCAATGGCCAAGGCGCTGGACGGCGTATCTTTCCAGCTAACTGCAGGCAAAACCCTGGCCGTGGTTGGTGAGTCTGGCTGCGGCAAATCTACCCTAGCCCGCCAGATCACCATGATCGAAACGCCCAGTAGCGGAGAATTGTGGATGGGCGGCAAAAACATTGCCCACGCCGATAAAGTCACGCTAAAACAAGTGCGGCCGCTGGTGCAAATGGTGTTCCAAAATCCCTATGCCAGTTTGAACCCACGCAAAAAAGTGGGTGCCATGCTGGAAGAGCCATTGATCATCAACACCCATCTCTCAGCCAAAGAGCGGGAAGAAAAAGCACGTGCGATGATGGCACAAGTAGGGCTACGTCCGGAACATTACGGGCGCTATCCTCATATGTTTTCAGGGGGGCAAAGGCAGCGCATAGCGATCGCCCGGGCACTCATGCTTGATCCTGAAGTCATCGTCGCCGATGAACCAGTCTCTGCACTGGATGTATCCATTCAGGCACAAGTCTTGAACTTATTAATGGATTTACAGCAACAAAATGGTGTTGCCTATCTGTTCATCTCCCATAATCTGTCGGTGGTTGAGCATATAGCCGACGATGTTCTGGTCATGTACCTGGGGAAAACCGTAGAACATGGCGACAAGCAAAGTATTTTCCAGCGCCCGCTGCATCCTTATACCAAGGCATTACTGGCATCAACTCCGCGCATAGATCCGGCACAGCGCCAACAGAAAATGATGCTGGATGGCGAATTGCCCTCACCACTTGCCCCACCACCTGGATGCGCCTTCAATACTCGCTGCCCGCATGCCAATGAAAGATGCCGACAAGAAATACCTCTACTGCGTCCATTTGACAACCGGCTCGTCTCCTGCCACAGAGTGGAAGAAATTATCTAAAACTTTTACTAAATCTGGCGAACTTCGTTAAACTCTCGCAGTCTTACTCAGACTCGTGAAATGTTGCAGCAGCTTTATTGTAGCAATTTCCACGGCAGCCTTGATGGTTGCCTTATTTTTCAGCTCACCTTCACTCCCAGGAGACCCCAAGTGAAAGCACAAGTACTTAGCGCTATCGCGCTGATGATCGCCGGTACTGTTGGCAGTCAACTCGCGACAGCCGCAGAACCAGCGAAAACAGCATCTGCAGCATCGGTCTTATTGTCCGGCATAGATTCCAAGCATAATGATGCCGCGGTCCGCGCCCAAGATGACTTTTTTCGCCATGTGAATGGTAGCTGGTTAAAAAACACGGAAATCGCCTCTGATAAATCTTCTGCTGGTGCTTTCATCGACTTGCGCGAAGCAACTATCCCGCGCTTGCATGCTCTAATCGAAGGTTTGGCAAAAGCAAAAAATAAACCTGGTACAGATGCGCAAAAAATCGGGGATATGTACGCAAGTTATATGGATACTGCCCACATCGACTCACTGGGTTTAAAACCTCTGCAAGCTGAATTTGCCAAAGTAGATGGCATGACAGACAAAAAACAAATTCCTGGCTTGATGGCTTGGCTGAATCGTGCCAGCATAGGTGCACCATATGACATGCAAATTCATCAGGATAATAAAGACTCGACCAAATATGTACTTGACATTGTCCAATCCGGTCTGGGCCTGCCTGACCGTGACTATTACCTCAACAATGACGATGCGAAATTAAAAGAGTATCGCGCCAAGTATCTGACCCATATAGAAAAAATGTTGTCCATGTCCGGTGATAAGGATGCGGCAAAACATGCGGCAGACATTCTGGCACTGGAAACTGACATGGCCAAAGTGCAATGGACCAAGGTTGAATTACGCGACCCAGTCAAGGCTTACAATAAATTCGAGATCAACAAACTCGATACGCTGACCCCGAGTTACGACTGGAATGCTTATTTGAGTGATCTCGGCGTCAAAGGCAAGATCGATTATATTATCGTCAGTCAACCCAGTTATCTTTCCGGTTTGAGCAAGATTTTGCAAGAGACTTCACTCGATAAACTGAAAACCTATTTCAAATGGCACATCTTGCGTTCAGCAGCGGGTCAACTCCCGGCACAGTTTAGCGATGAAAACTTTGCCTTTAACTCCACCACCTTGCGCGGAGTTCCAGCACAAGAGCCGCGCTGGAAACGTGGCGTGCGCTTGGCTGATTCAGCCCTTGGTGAAAGCTTGGGCAAGATGTATGTTGCCAAGCATTTCCCGGCTGAAAGCAAAGCCAAAATGGAAAAACTGGTTGGCAATCTGCTGCTGGCCTACAAGCAAAGCATAGATACTCTGGACTGGATGAGCCCGGAAACCAAGAAAGAAGCACAGGCAAAACTGGCGACCTTCATGCCCAAGATTGGCTATCCAAACAAATGGCGCGACTATTCTGGCCTGAACATCACCAAGGGAGATGCTTTAGGCAATTTGCGTAATGCACGCATGTATGCTGCACAATTTGAATTGAATAAATTGGGCAAACCGGTAGATCGCGATGAATGGGGCATGACACCACAAACTGTCAACGCTTATTACAATCCAGAGCTTAACGAGATCGTCTTCCCTGCAGCGATCCTGCAACCGCCATTCTTCAATGCCAAGGCTGACGATGCTGTCAACTACGGCGGCATCGGCGCAGTCATCGGCCATGAAATCAGCCATGGCTTTGATGACCAGGGCGCGCAATATGACGGCAAGGGCAATTTGCGCGACTGGTGGACCAAGGAAGATCACGCAAAGTTTGCTGCTAAAACCGCAGTACTGGTCAAGCAATATAGCGCCTTCAGCCCTATTCCTGGTTACAACGTCAATGGCGAACTGACTTTGGGCGAAAACATTGCGGATAACTCAGGTCTGGCGATTGCTTACAAAGCTTATAAATTATCTTTGGGTGGCAAGCCTGCTCCGGTGATTGGTGGCTTGACGGGTGATCAGCGTTTCTTCATGGGCTTCGCCCAGGTATGGCGTGGCAAGATGCGTGAAGCATCGATGATAGTACAATTAAAAACAGACCCACACTCCCCAGGAGAAATCCGTGCCAATGGTACTTTGCGCAATATGCCTGGCTTCTACGATGCCTACAAACTCAAGGAAGGCGACAAGATGTTCTTGACACCAGCCGAGCGTGTAAGTATCTGGTAATCCTATTACAGTTGACTTGGCAAAAGGCAGCACTGATTTCAGTGCTGCCTTTTTACCTTGATGTAGCAGGCTTCGCAAATTATTTTTTGCAATTATTGCTTAGACCGGAATTTTGATTTTCTTGAAAAATGCCTGCACTTCTGCCAATTCCCTGGTACGTGCGAAACTTGGCAAGCTTTGCCAGATGCGCTTGCCATAAGGTTTTGAGATCAGCCTTGGATCGCAAATCATCAATACTCCTTTGTCACCTTCGTCACGAATCAAGCGACCTGCACCTTGCTTGAGATTAATAATCGCTTCCGGCAATTGATGATGAACGAAGCCATTCAGGCCTTTTTTCTCCATTGCCGCAATTCGGGCAGACAAGACAGGGTCATCAGGTGGTGCGAAAGGCAGTTTATCGATAATCACCAGAGACAAGGCATCGCCACGCACATCCACCCCCTCCCAAAAACTTTGACTGCCGATAAGGACACCATTGCCCGCCGCACGGAATCGATCAAGCAATTCAGTTCGCCCTGCATCACCATGAATGAATAAAGGGAAATCCAGGCCACGTTTTTGAAACTCATCCCGCAAACGCTCGGCGCTGTGTTTCACTGCTTTCAAGGTGGTACACAACAAGAAAGTCTTGCCACCGGCAGCCTCTATGACGGGCAATGCTGCATCGATTACCGCATCCATGTATTCGTAGGAGTTAGGCTGTGGCATGCCATTTGGTACATACAAGAAGCCCTGCTCCTGATAATTAAAGGGACTAGGCCAGGTGCGGGCTGGCTGATCCCACAAACCCATTTGCGAGACATAGTGGCTGAAGTCATTCTTGACCGCCATGGTGGCTGAAGTGAAAATCCAGGTACGCGGCACGCCTTCACGCTGCTTGTTAAATATGGGAGCTATTGACAAAGGTGTGCGGTGCAATTGCAGAGAAGTGGAAAAAGCCTCTACCCACAAAACATAATCGCCAGATTTTCCATCATCTGCGGCATTCCATTTTTCATATTGCTCCGCCAGCAAAATGGAACGTGCCCGGCATTGTTCCAATGTTTCAGCGCGCTCTGCCTGCTTTTCCAGCACCGCAATCATCTCATCCATCGTGGATTTCAAGGCTTCCAGTGCTTCAAAGAAGGGGCTGGAAGGTGCGATCTGGTCTATGGAATAGCGTACGATGTCTTGCGGAAAAGCCAGGCGCAAATCGCGCGCTGCACGCTCTACAGGAGCTACCAGCTTGGCCCACTCTGCCCCGTCACGTGCATGTGACAAACCTTCTGCCAACACATCACGGCAAAGCTCCAGCACTTGCGAAGTCGAGACCGTTTCGCCAAAAAACAGGGTGGCCGTTTCCGGCAATTGATGCGCTTCATCAAAGATGACTGTATTTGCAGACGGCAACAGCTCTGCAATGCCCGTATCTTTCAGGGCCACATCAGCAAAAAACAAGTGGTGATTGACCACGACCACATCTGCCTGTTGCGCTTCCTTGCGTGCTTTCATGACAAAGCAGTCTTGATAATACTGGCACTCTGACCCCATGCAGGTGTCCTTGGTCGAAGTCACCAGGCTCCAGACTGAGGCGTTTTCCGGCACGCGCGCCAACTCTGCCTTGTCGCCAGTCATTGTTGTTTTAATGAAACGACCTATATCACGCAAATAGCCAACATCTTCACGCGAACTGAGCCTGCCGTTTTGTATGGTTCTTTCCAGATGGTAGTGGCAAAGATAATTTGCCCTGCCCTTCAGCAAGGCTATGGATACTGGTGCCTTCAATACTTTACGTATGGTTGGTATATCGCGCAGAAACAACTGATCTTGCAGATTTTTGGTTCCTGTAGAAACGATGACCTTGCCACCCCACAGCAATGCCGGGGTCAGATAAGCATAGGTTTTTCCCGTGCCTGTGCCTGCCTCTGCCAGCAGGGTTGTTTGCCCGGCGATGGCATCGGCAATGGCTTTTGCCATCTCTGTCTGTGCCTGACGCGGGCGATAGCCTTTCACCGAGGCACTCAATGGTCCGGTCAAGCCAAAAATATGTTCTACTTCAGCATCATGAATGCCAATTGCATTCGGTGTGGCGAGTGATTCAGTCAAAATGAGGCAATCAGAAACTAACTACAAAGACGTGGAAAAGTGGATAATCATGCAGGGACATCTGGCGTCAGCTGCATTCTTAACAAAGTAATATGATCTTTTAACTGCAGTTTTCTTTTTTTCAGGCGACGCAGTTGCAGTTCATCGTGGCAGGGATCTTTAATCAGGGTCTCAATTACCACATCCAGGTCTCTATGTTCTACCTCGAGCTCGATAATGCGTTGTAGTATTTGTTCTGGGTGGCTCATAGTCTTCTGGTTGCAGTAAAATAAAGTTTAATTAAGGAAAGACCATTTTTGGGTTAATCCCGTTAGTTTAATCTACCAAGACGTATGAGCCAATATAAGATCGAAGCAGGAACCGGACAACATATCGGTGACCGGCAGGAACAACAAGACCGCACAGCACTTTTTGCGGCACCACATGCGCCAGGTTATGTCATGGCAGTCATTGCTGATGGCATGGGCGGAAAAAGCGGTGGCGCACTTGCCGCCGAGCAAGTCGTTCGCACGGCAAAACAATTATTTGATGAATTTTACCCAGGAAATAATGTTCGCAGCCTATTGGAAAATATCGTCAATGAAGCACACACCGTCATTAAATTGTCTGGTGTTTCATCTGAGAAAGAACCACATAGTACCGTAGTCGCATTAGTTATTACACCGCAACAGGAGGCCATTTGGGCTTATGTTGGAGACTCGCGCCTTTATCGCTTTGATGGCCCTAATTATGCCGAAAAAACCAAAGATCATTCTTATGTAGAAAAATTGGTGGATGAAGGCAAAATTACGGCAGAAGAAGCTAAAACCCACAGATTATCGAATATTCTGGTCAATGTACTTGGCTCTAGCACTGCTGCACCTTACATTACCTTTGGTGAACATGCCCCATTGAAGGCGCATGACAGCTTTTTATTATGTTCAGATGGCCTCTGGCATTACTTTGAAGATCATGAGTTATCAGCAGCCGTTGCTGCCAACAGCCCACGCCAGGCTTCAGAATTTTTGATAAGAAAAGCCAGAGACCGCGCAAGCGGTCGCGGTGATAATTGCACCTTTGCCATTGTCAAGCTGGTTGATCCGCCTACGCAAGCCAAAACTTATACGGTACAAAAAATGCGCAGGGCTGTATAAACACAAGCGGCTGGTGCAATGCTTTTGTTTGTTGCGCCAGCAGCTTTGACTATTTTGCGCGGTTTGCCATCAATTCCTGATTTGCCTTACGGTCTGCATTGACTTTTTGCATGCTTGGGCGTTCAGAAATCTGTTTGACATATTCGCGGGTAGGCAATTCTGCCAGAAAATCCCTGCCATAAATAATCTTGGTCGCCATCGACACCAAAGGAAAATGCACAACTGCAGCGCAATCAGCCAAAGTGAATTCTTTACCGCCAACAAATGGATCAAATTTTGCCAGGCTCGCAAACGCGGGAATACTACGGCCTAGCTGCTTTTCCACTTTGGCCTTGACTTCATCTGTCACTTTGCCGCCAAAGAAGGCCTCTGCATACAATTCACGGGCGGGTAATTCCAGGTGCAACTCCATGAAAGCGATTAATTCGCGTAATTTGGCAGCGGCAAATGGGTCATCCGGCATCAAAGGATGTGCAGGAAAACGGCTTTCAAGATATTCGACGATAACCTGAGATTCACATAAAGAGCCATGCTCAGTCACAATAAAAGGTATTTTACCCATTGGCGAATGCAATAATTGATCTGGGGACTTAGCTGTCCAGATTAACTCTTCATCAAAAGGAATAGCCTTTTCCAATAGAGCCAATTTCACTTTATTGTAGTAATTACTGATAGCAAAACCGCAAAGTTTGATCATATGTCCCCAACCTATTTTAATTAATTTGCTGCAATCCTACTTTTTTGAACCTGCTGACCGACACTCTTCAAACGCAACTGTTCGGACTATTTTTCCCTGTGAAACTCGATAGTCTCAAAATTAATCAAATTCGAGTCATTACTGTTTTCCTTGGTAGCAAGAACCTCTTCTTCCAGGGGCAAGCCTGGAACGTTGTTCCATCCCCGATTTCTTTCCATGCCTGGTAATGCAGGTGATTTCTCTAGCTCATTGGCGACAGAAATGAGCAGCAGAATGTCACGATATACTGGCAACTCGAAACCCATGCGTTTGCCATCCCGGTCGTCCACCAATAGGCTTTCAAGGAAGGGCAGGATGTCGTTACTACTCCACATCTGGCAAATACGGTTCATCAAATGTTCAAAATCTTCCAGTTGCCTGCTCGGCAGTGTTGCAGGATCTGTTTCATACTCTGGGATATTTGCATTGAAAAAAACGATGAAGCGATCGCGCAAGGCATCATATTTTTCCTTACTAGAAGTTACCCGATATAAGTCAAGCAAATACAGCCATGGGACTGGCGACTCTGGATGGTCTATTTCGGCCTGCGGCTCAAGGATTTCTATTGCTCTCTGTGGGTCATTGACAGAAATCCAGAATTCTGCCTCTTGAGTCACATCAGATATCTCTTCTACCTTAACCGACGACTGACCTTTACTGGAAAAGAAGTTAAAAGTACTGCTATTGCTGTCTTCCAGAGTAGGGACATAGGCCTTGCTAAATATTGATGGCGTCTCAAGCTTACCAAGATTGGCAGCCGATCCAGCTTTTCTTATCGGGGCAGTTACAGGCCTGCTGGTTCCAGCCTTATCTTCCTCATCATCACCCACATGATACAAGGCACTTGTCGTTGTCGGGCCATAAGATGCTTGTATGCTGTCAACGATTTCTTCTATATTCTTTTTAGGCTCAGGCTCTGATAGTGGCTCTTTCTGTTGCCACCAGCTTGCCGCCAATTCTTTGCGCATGCGGCTGACGTAAAGCAAAAGAAAGGCGATGATAGCCAATCCAGCAAAGATGAATGCACTTAAACCTATCACCCAATTGCGCGAAAAACTGTTTTCCCTGGCCTCTTCCAAAGCGACCTTATCCAACTGACTCTGGCGTTTAAGCTGTTGCGCTTCTTGCTGCAAACCGAGAATTTTCTGCTGCTCACCTTGCAATTTTTCCACAGGCATCTGATTGGGTTTTTCATCCCGCAACATGGCCGCAAGCTGTGCTTGCGCTGCCCGCAAATCTTCAATATTGGATTGTGCCCCACCGAGAGAAAGCTGATCACTAAGACGCAAGCCTTGCGACAAAATAGGCAGATCATCCGATAGCTTTAGCGTATCCCTTGGTTCAACAATTTGCTGTGGGGGAGTGATTTTATTTTCGGTTTGTCTGGATAGCTTTTTTTTCGTGATTGGCACTTCAGCAGCAACAACTTCACCCGCGTCAGGATTACGCCGGGTCTTCCTGCGGCCATTTTTTTCTAAGGCTTGTGAAATTTGTACGCCCTGCTGCCCTGTCGCCATACCCTCTTTATTGCCTGAAGCTACTTTTGGTGCACTGGAAACGCTAGCGGGCAAGGTCGGCGCGAATTGAGGCGGATCAAGCAAAATCAGGAACTCGCGATGCAATTGAATTTCACACCCCATGTCCACCAATATCTTAACGGCCGGTTCCAAGAGGTCTTTCCTCGTCACCAAAGTCAGGAAGCGGGCGCTCCCCTTTTGAATCAGAGTGACATTTACTGGAGCCAACAAATTGCCATCTGGGCTTTCTACCTTGGCCTTAAAGCAGGATTGTTCAATTTCTGCCGCATCATTGCCAGTCAATTCCAGCTGAGCACGCAATTGCTGCCCCAAAGCAGATTGTACGGTTAAATTGCTGAACCCTAATGCAAAAGCATCCCCTGCTGCTCCAGATGCTAGTGCACCAAGGCAAAGCAGATATGTCGTCGATCGGCGGAATGGGACAAAAATAATAATGACCTCAGAAAGAAAATGCGTTACTTCAGAAAATCAATTGCTATTCCTGAATGTATATTAACTGCAATCTTACTGGCTTTATAACAATCCTTGAAGGCGTAACTAATTGTAAAACGCAAACAATGGTAAGAATGTTTGTTGATTTCAACATTTTTATCATTTACAACAACATAATCAAGCGCCCAACTCCCTAGGAATAAGGCGAACTCTTAATGTATTTTCGATCAATTTAAAGGAAAACTACAAAAAAACCAATACTAAAGCCCGGACTATCCTGTTTATTGAATTGGTCAAAAAGACACAAACTAAGCCGATGATGCTTTTTTTCAGCAGAAATTTGACTGCTTTATTCCTGCGTTATTTATTTCTTGGCAGTGTCTAGTATTTTTCTTGCAATGCCACGCAAAATATTTACCTCCTCAACTTCCAATTGCGTCCGTGACAACATGCGCTTCAGACGTGGCATCAGTTTTTTGGGATTGTCAGGATGCAGAAACTCGATCGCAACTAGCGCCTGCTCCAGATGCTTATACATGCCGTCTATTTCATCCACTGCCGCCAATTGCCCTTGAAAACCAATATTACCTGAGAATAATTCGCCTGTATCGATTGCCATACGACATTCATAGGACAAGAGTTGTATAGCTTGCGCCAGATTCAATGAAGAATAAGCGGGATTGGCCGGGATATTGATTAAGGCATGGCAATTCATGACAATGTCATTTGGCAACCCAAACCGTTCATTACCAAAAATCAGTCCTATTTTTGCATGCTGACTTTGCACCATGGTTTCAGCAAATACTCTGGGACTTAGAATTGGGGGTGAAAACTCCCGCAATCTGGCGCTGACTGCTGCCACATATTCACACCCTTGCAATGCATCATCAATGTGATCAACGATGCGGGCATTGTCGAGTATATCTTGCGCGCCACTGGCAAGTGCAATTGCTTCTGGATTTTTCAATGCATCTGCAAAACGCGGCTTTACGAGGATCAATTCACTAAAACCCATGGTTTTAATGGCCCGGGCAGCAGAGCCTATGTTGCCTGGATGACTAGTTTCAACCAGAATGAAGCGCATGCGCTGAAAAAGAGATGTGTCGGTTTTAGGCAAGTTCATTTAAAATAGAGGTATCACGCGTTAATTTCTTATTCGGTTGTCGTTTTGGTTATACGTATTGGTTGTGCATATTATCAACTAGACGGATCGCTGCCGGACGTAAATTGCGCACGCTCTTTATCATTTTTGTCTAGCATCGTGAGAGCATCCTTTTCTATGGATAGTTGTTTGCATGCTGTCATTTTATCGGAAACCTTATGCACCCAATGCTGAATACGGCAGTAAAAGCTGCTCGTCGTGGCGCGACCATTATCAATCGCGCATCTTTTGACCTTGACCGTGTCCAAGTCACAGAAAAACAATTCAATGATTTCGTGACCGAAGTCGATCACGCTGCCGAAGCTGCTATCATTGAAGTGTTGACTTCTGCCTATCCTGATCATGCCATTCTTGCTGAAGAATCAGGCGCTTCCGCTAACTTGCACGACGAAAATGATAATGTATGGATCATTGATCCACTCGATGGCACGACCAACTTCATCCACGGCTTCCCACAATATTGTGTGTCCATCGCACTGCAACAGCGAGGCGTGATTACACAAGCTGTCATTTACGATCCTACACGCAATGAAATGTTCACGGCCAGCAAAGGCGCTGGTGCATTTCTGAATGACAAGCGTATCCGCGTTACCCGTTGCGACAAACTGGCTGATGCTTTGATCGGTACGGGCTTCCCGTCCCGTGATCTGTCTGGTCTGGATGAATACCTGGCGATGTTCAAAGTCATGACTACTAAATGCCAGGGCCTGAGAAGGCCAGGCTCTGCTGCACTGGATCTGGCTTATGTAGCAAGTGGTCGCCTTGATGGCTTCTTTGAAAAAGGCCTGGCTCCCTGGGACATCGCTGCAGGCTCACTCGTTATTACTGAAGCTGGCGGTATCGTTGGTAACTTCTCCGGTGATTCTGACTACCTGCATAAAGGTGATGTGTTGGCTGGCACACCAAAAGTATTTGCCCAGATGGTCAATGCATTACAGCCGTTTTCCGCAAAAAAGTAAATTCTCACGCTCCGATTATTTGACCGGGGCGCCTCTCTCTTCGGGCTGATGCAAATCAGCCCGATCATAAAGAAATACAGTAAAACCACATGGCATCATTCAACGAACTCGGCTTATCCGAGAACATTGTTCGCGCAGTAACGGAACAAGGCTACACCTCTCCAACCCCGATACAGCTGCAAGCTATTCCAGCTGTCATCAAAGGCGGCGACCTGCTAGCTGGCGCGCAAACCGGCACTGGCAAAACCGCCGGCTTTACCCTGCCTATCTTGCAACGACTATCAACTTCAGCCAATGCACCAAAAGATAAAACCAGCAGACGCCCTATCCGCGCCCTGGTATTGACACCTACCCGCGAACTTGCAGCCCAGGTAGAAGAAAGTGTCAATACTTACGGCAAATATGTGCCACTGAATTCTGGTGTTATTTTTGGTGGCGTGGGCATCAATCCACAGATCAAGTTATTGAAGCAAGGTGTCGATATTTTGGTGGCAACACCTGGCCGTTTGCTAGACCATCATCAGCAAGGCACGATAGACCTGCGCAACATTGAAATCCTGGTTTTGGATGAAGCCGACCGCATGCTGGACATGGGTTTTATCCATGACATCAAAAAAGTGCTGGCGATCTTGCCTGCCAAACGCCAGAATTTGCTGTTCTCGGCCACTTTCTCCGACGAAATCAAAACCCTAGCTGACCGCCTGCTTGATAATCCGGCGATGATAGAAGTGGCACGGCGCAATTCTACCGTCGAAATCATTGCGCAAAAAGTGCATCCGGTTGACCGTGACAAAAAACATCCTTTACTGGCCCATCTAATCAAGACCCATCAATGGTCACAAGTGCTGGTATTTACCCGCACTAAGCATGGCGCCAACAAACTGGTAGAACAATTGGGCAAAGATGGCATTGCTGCCATGGCCATTCACGGCAACAAGAGCCAATCCGCACGGACAAAGGCTTTGGCTGAATTCAAGGATGCCAGCCTGACTGTACTGGTTGCGACCGACATCGCTGCCCGCGGTATTGACATTGACCAATTGCCTCACGTCGTCAACTATGATTTACCGAACGTGCCGGAAGATTATGTGCATCGCATTGGACGCACGGGCCGCGCTGGCGCCACTGGCGAAGCGGTCTCCCTGGTGTGCGTTGATGAATTCAAGTTGCTGGCCGACATAGAAAAGCTCATCAAACGTCAAATTCCGCAAGAGATCATCGATGGCTTCATCCCCGACCCACATGCCAAGGCAGAGCCTATTCAGTTGCGCAGCTTTGATCACCGTGGTGGCGGAGGCGGCAGAAGTCAGCCATCAGGCCGAGGCCAACGCCCATCTGGTGATGGCCGCAACCAGCAAGCTCGCACGCCAGGCAAAGCTGCTGCACCGCAGGGTGCCAAACCTCGTCCGGCGGGCCCAAGGCCAGCAGTAAAACAATCTGCTCCGCGCAGGTCTGGTAGCCGTGGCAACGGTTAACATCCGCGTTTAAGCAGATTAAAAACACTAAGGACCATTCTGGCCCTTAGTGTTTTATAAATATTCATTTATTCGTTGCATGAATCCCCTGCTGCAAACTCAGCATACTCGTCTGGCTAACTTGTATAAAACCTCGTCGAGGGCGGTCAAGGTCTATTGTCAAGAATACAGCCATGCTAATCAGTATTTGTAATGCCAAGGTCGCAAAGGCAGCCCTTTGCCCAGTCAGACCAGAGGCATAGCCTATCGTCGCAGTTGTAATGATGATTGTGATCAGCAAGAGCAACACAACTGTCTCAGGCACATGTCTTTGCAAGCCCGCATCCCTTTTGCCAAATGCATCGATAGTGTCGTTCAACGACTGTACAAACATGCCAGTGGTCACAGCACTCTTATCAAGCTCGACTGACTTCATGGCGAGCGCCCACAACTGATCCGAGATTTGGCTAGATTTTTTTATTAAGGCATCACGTTTTTCTACATCTGCCAGACTGACCTGCCCTTCCTCTACTCGTAGGTCTATGTAGAGCTTCAACATGATCTGCGCCTGCTCGCGTATGCTGACGGGTAACAATTGAGTGCGCAAATAAGTGGTCCCAATCGCATTTGCTTCACTCACTACCGATTGATTACGCTCATCAAACCTTTGCAGCGCCAGAGAAAAGGCAAAACTCAACAACAAGGCAAGCAAGCCCAGCATGGAAGCCTGCAAAGTATTGATCTGCGACTTGGCAGCATCATTCGCCAGCGCTTGTTTGCGCAAGCCATTTCTATACGCAAGCTCGTTGGCAATCAGCATACTCGCCAGAAGCAGAAAAACAATCAGAGCAGTGCTTTGCCCGTACATAAACTCATTCGCCATCAGTCTTTGCCCTTTCGATATTAAGGAAGATATTGCTACAATCAGATTTTTTCATTTTAACAATATCTAAGACAGATTTTGCTTTTTACCTGCCAATTGTGCGGCCTGTAAGTTATTGATATCCACAATAAAGCCCGACAACCGTAGACCAAGGCAATCGTCTATGATATGGTGCGCACGAAATTTGAGCTGACTGGATATAAATTCCAGCGCTTCAGCAAGCAAAAACAAGAAAACAAAACCAATAAAATCAAAGTCTTATGACCGCAAAAGAAACACAACACACGCCGATGATGACCCAATATCTGCGCATCAAGGCAGACTATCCGGAAACTCTGGTGTTTTATCGCATGGGTGATTTTTATGAACTGTTTTTTGGCGATGCCGAAAAAGTATCGCGTTTGCTGGGCATTACACTGACCCAGCGCGGCAGTTCTGGCGGCGAACCCATCAAGATGGCAGGCATACCTTTTCACTCACTGGAACCCTATCTGGCCAAACTGGTCAAGATAGGTGAGTCAGCTGCCATTTGTGAGCAGATAGGCGACCCTGCCACCAGCAAAGGGCCTGTGGAGCGCAAAGTCATGCGCGTAATTACTCCGGGCACCCTGACTGATACCGATTTGTTGCCAGAAAAATCTGACCGCCCATTGCTGTCACTGTGTATGCTGCAACAAAGAAAAACGGTCAGCATAGGTCTGGCCTGGCTATCACTGGCCAGTGGCGCCTTGAAGTTGATGGAAATATCGACCGACGAAAAATCCCTGCCACAACGACTGCAGCAAGAGCTGGAGCGTATCAGCCCTGCTGAGGTATTGCTGTCCGCTGGGACACTTTTACTGGACGAGCATTACACGCAACTCCCTGGTAAATTTTCAGAATTGCCCGACTGGCATTTTGATGTCAAGCAAGGGCAAAAAGCCTTGCAAGATCAACTAGGCACCGCCTCATTGACAGGCTTTGGCGTAGAAAACCTGAATGCTGCCCTGGGTGCTGCAGGTGCATTACTCCGCTATGCCGAAAGCACACAAGGCCGCGGTCTAAAGCATGTCAATACATTAAATGTCGAAAGCGAACTTGAGTTCATCGGCCTGGACACTGCAACACGACGCAATCTGGAGCTGACAGAGACTTTGCGCGGGCAAGAATCACCCACCCTTTTTTCTTTGCTTGACCACTGTCGAACAGCCATGGGCTCACGCCTCCTGCGTCACTGGCTGCATCACGCGCGCCGCGATCAGGCGGTTGCCAGAGCGCGCCATGATGCAATCAAGGCGCTGATACAGGCAGATTCTACCGATGGCTTGGCAACTACTTTAAAGGCCATCCCTGACATAGAACGCATTACAACGCGTATCGCCCTGCAATCTGCACGACCGCGCGATTTGTCTGCGCTGCGCGATGGCCTGCAAAACCTCCCTGGCCTGCGCAATTATGTGAGCCTATGCATTGCAGATAATCAAACTAGTCTGCTAACCAAGGTCCTATCTGATCTGGATACACCGACAGAATGCCTCGATCTGCTGGAACGTGGCTTGATGCTGCAACCAGCGACCATGGTGCGCGACGGTGGCGTGATTGCAAGTGGCTTTGATGCCGAACTCGACGAATTGCGCGCGCTATCAGAAAATGCCGGGCAATTCCTGATCGAGTTGGAGGCGTCTGAACGTGAACGTACTGGCATTGCCAATCTGCGCGTTGAATACAATCGTGTGCATGGCTTTTACATCGAGGTTACGAACGGTCAAAGCGATAAGGTGCCGGACAATTATCGCCGTCGCCAGACATTGAAAAATGCTGAGCGCTACATCACACCAGAATTGAAAGCCTTTGAAGATAAAGCATTGTCAGCTCAGGAGCGTGCCCTGGTGCGCGAAAAAATGCTGTATGAGCGCCTGTTGCAGGATCTGTTGCCGCAAGTCCCGCTATTGCAAAGGGTAGCGAATGCAATAGCACAACTTGACACCCTTGTAAGCCTGGCTGAGCATGCAACCAGGAATAGCTGGTGCGCGCCGCAATTGGTGGGTGAGCCAACTCTACATATTGTCCAGGGCCGCCATCCTGTTGTCGAAAACCAGATAGAACGCTTCATCGCCAATGATTGCGATTTTTCTGCCGAGCGTAAATTATTGCTGATCACCGGCCCTAACATGGGTGGTAAATCAACCTTCATGCGTCAGGTTGCCCTGATCACCCTGCTCGCCTACGTTGGCAGTTATGTACCTGCCGCCGAAGTGACGATAGGCCCGATAGACCGCATCTTCACGCGTATAGGTGCGGCTGATGACCTGGCAGGTGGCCGCTCTACCTTCATGGTGGAAATGACAGAATCAGCAGCCATCTTAAATGGTGCGACTAACCATTCTCTGGTATTGATGGACGAAGTGGGTCGCGGCACATCGACATTTGACGGCTTGGCTTTGGCCTGGGCAATTGCCAAGCACCTGATACAGGTTTCCAAGAGCTATACCCTGTTTGCCACGCATTATTTTGAACTGACGCAACTGCCTGAAGTGCACCCGTCAGCAGAAAACGTGCATTTGTCTGCGGTAGAACATAAGGAAAACATCGTCTTCCTGCACGCAGTGCAGGCTGGCCCTGCGTCGCAAAGTTATGGTTTGCAGGTGGCACAACTTGCGGGAATACCTCAAGTAGTTATCCGTGCTGCCCGCAAGCACCTGGCAGACCTGGAAGCACAATCACTACAATCGACGCCACAGTTTGATTTATTCTCTTCCGCAGCTGGTGCACCTGAAGTAGAAGTTATTGAACCAGATCCCGTCAATACCGAACTAATGGACACTCTTGAAACCATGGATCCTGATAGCATGACGCCCAGAGAAGCGCTAGCTGCCTTATATGAATTGAAGAACCTGGTAAACAAGGGCTGATTAAGACAAGTTCCAGAAAGAAAAAATGCCGCGGAGATCATTCAGCGGCATTTTTTAAATCAGACCTAGTGTAAAGGATGGCTGCGATATTCATCGCCCATACCTTCGTCATCTTCATCGTCATCATCATGATGATGGCCGTGTGCACCATGGACGTGACCATGAGCGACTTCCTCTTCCGAAGCCGCACGCACGTCCTCAACTGTCAGGCTAAAACGCAAGGCGATACCAGCCAGGGGGTGATTGCCGTCAAGCACAACTTTATCATCGGCAATATCTGTGACTGTAAAAATATGCGCGTTATCTTCGTCAGCCTCATCATCCGATTCTTCTGGCATGCCTTCGAATTGCATGCCAACTTCCAGCGGTGACGGAAAGCGTTCGCGTGGCTCCACTTTCACCAAAGCTGCATCGTAATCACCAAAGGCGTCTTCGGGATTGAGCTGGATAATGGTGCTAAAGCCCTTTTCCTTGCCTTCCAGGACTTCTTCTATTTTGGGAAACACGTTATCGTACCCGCCATGCAGGTACACCATAGGCTCCTGACCTTCTTCTATCAGGTTATCTTGCGCGTCTTTCAAGGTATAGACTGCAGTAACAACTGAATTTTTGCCTATCTTCATAGCAATTCCTTAAAAATTTATTTTGCACTGAGATTATACCTGTCTAGTCGAGTCGTTTGCCGCAGCCTATAATGCGGGCATGAAAAAAAATACCACTCTCCTGCCCCTGCTGGGCGACATTACAGCAGAAGAATTTCTCAGCGAATACTGGCACAAGAAGCCTTTGCTGATACGCCAGGCTATCCCTGGCTTCCAACCCCTGATCCCAAAAGCTGAGCTATTTGACATGGCTGGCCGTGACGATGTTGAATCCAGGCTGATCAGCTTCTTCAACAAGCACTGGGAAATGAAGTCTGGCCCACAAGCAAGCATACCCTTCAAGGAAAAGAAAGACTGGACGCTACTGGTACAGGGTGTGAATTTACACGATGACAAGGCAGATGCTTTGCTCAGGCAATTTCGCTTCATACCTGACAGCCGGCTTGACGATCTGATGATCAGCTTTGCGGCCGATGGCGGCGGCGTTGGCCCCCATTTTGATTCTTATGACGTGTTCCTTCTGCAGGCACATGGACAGCGCAAATGGCGCATTGGCGCGCAGAAAGACCTTACGCTAATTGATGGCATGCCCCTCAAGATTTTGCGCAACTTCAAGGCAGAGCAAGAATTCGTGTTGGAACCGGGCGACATGCTTTACCTGCCGCCCAAATATGCTCACGATGGCATTGCCATAGGCGAATGCATGACTTACTCCATAGGTTTTCGTGCCCCCTCGTACCAGGAACTGGGTGAATCCTTCCTGCACTTCATGTCGGACTCGATAGACTTGCCAGGAAGATACGCAGATCCAGACCTGAAAGTCAGCGCCAAACCGGCAGAAATTAGCAATGAAATGCTGGAACAAGTTGCTGAAGAGATCGCCAAGATTCAATTTACAGATGATGACATACTCATTTTCCTGGGTGAACACCTGACAGAACCTAAACCTAGTGTGTTCTTCAGTGGACCGGAAAAACCGCTGGCACCTAAACGCTTCCATCAGTCAGCCTTGAAAAATGGCGTAAGGCTATCGCGCAAAACCCTGATGTTATACAAAGGAAAACATATTTTCATCAATGGTGAATCATTCGCTGTTGGCAAAGAGGACAAAATCTGTCTGAGCAAATTAGCAAATCAAAGAGAACTCGACGGCGCTGATTTGGCGAATATTTCCGCAGATGCGTTAGAAACATTTTGCCTCTGGTATGAAGACGGCTGGCTGGAAATACGTTAAGGGATGCTGCAATGCGCCATATTTCTAAAATATGAAAGAAAATTTTCTTTCTATAAATGGCGCATTTTCAAGAAAAAGCTGAAAATCCCCACTAAAATTAGCTACTTAGCTAGAAATAATGACTGATTTGAGTGCAAAAATGCATCTATGCCTATTCCATTAATGGAAAAATCATTATAATTCCGGGTTAGGAAACTTTCGTAGGGGCCGAATGTCGTTTTGGCGAGAAGCTCGCGAATTAACCTATAGAGCGATAATTACCGGTAATTATTCATCGCAACGTTTTGATCTTCTTTTTTGATCTATTTATTGAAAGTACAAACATGAAAAAATCACTCTTGCTCGTTTCCCTGTTGGCATTGACTCTGGCTGCTTGCGGCGAGAAAAAAGCTCCTGAAGCATCCGCTCCAGCATCCGCAACAGCTCCAGCTCCAGCATCTGCACCTGCAGAAGCTCCAGCAGCAGCTCCAGCTCCAGCAGCAGCATCTGACGCAGCAGCAGCATCTGGCGCAGCTCCTGCAGCATCTGCAGCAGCTTCCGCTCCAGCAGCAGCTTCCGCATCTGCTTCCAAGTAATTTTTAATTACTTAAGAAAAACCGACCTTCAGGTCGGTTTTTTTTCGTCTAGAGAAATGCGAATAGCTATTCCTTACCCATTAAGCGAAACAGACGATATAAAAAAAGCCACGATAATTCGTGGCTTTTTCATACAAGCAAAAGTTTATTTCTTCAACACAAGCTCACTTGGCAAACTTTGCAAGTAGGCTGCAATATTTTGTATGTCTTTGCTTGATAAAGCTTTGGCTTGCGTGACCATGGTTGGATTAGAGCGGCCATAAGCGCCATCGGCTCCACGCTGATAAGCGTACAAAGCCTGGGCAAGATAGTCCGCATGCTGGCCAGCCAGCTTTGGATAAGAAGGGTCCAAAGGTTTGGAGTAGTTTTCGCCATGACAAGATGCGCAATTGAATTTCTTTGCAGCCTCTTTACCCGCATCAATATTACCTCCAGCATAAGCTGCGAAAGACAGGCTAGACAACAAAGTTGCCATCAACAGATTTTTCTTCATGATGCTATCCTATTCTTATTTTTGTTGTGAGTAGTATGCTGCCAGATCTGCAATATCCTGATCTGTCAGGCTACCAGCAATGCCGCGCATGGAAGGATGTTTACGATCACCTTTTTGATAGGCTTTCAAGGCACTCTCAATGTATTTGGCAGATTGACCACCTATCACGGGTACTTGGTATACCTCAGGGAAAGTCGCTTTATACCCTGGAATAGCGTGACAACCGATACACATCGCGATTTTCTTTTCAGCAGCATCTTTAGGATTGCCAACTGGATCTGCTGCAGTAGCAGCTTGAGCGAGGCTCGCCAAAGCGAGGAGTGCAAACAATTTTTTCATATGAGCGATTATTAATTAGCAGGCAGATCAATAAATATAGCGTTTTGATATAACTCAGTATTTTAGCTGATTACAATCAAATTTGCGCAAAAAACCTGGCATCAGCCCCCTGTCAAGGGGTGAAAAAGCTGCATTTATGCAATTGCGAATGCAAAATTTAATATCCTCCGGATTCGATTGCAAGTGAAAAAGAACAGTCGTTCACAAGAGTGCAAGTTCTCGCTTATACTCTTTACACCTTTATGTAACCAAACACGCTGAGCCAATACCCATGACCCAAGCTCCAAATACCTTGCGCTTTGACGGCGCTGACAATTATGTCGCTACAGACGATTTGAAACTGGCAGTCAATGCTGCCCTGAGCCTGCAACGCCCGCTATTGATCAAGGGTGAGCCAGGTACCGGCAAAACCATGCTGGCCGAAGAAGTTGCTGCCGCCCTGAATATGCCTTTAATGCAATGGCATATCAAATCTACTACCAAGGCACAGCAAGGCCTGTATGAATATGATGCAGTCTCTCGCCTGCGCGATTCCCAACTGGGTGATGAACGTGTCAAAGACATTCATAACTACATTATCAGAGGTGTGTTGTGGCAAGCCTTTACTGCTGATGAGCCAGTCGTTTTACTCATCGATGAAATCGATAAAGCAGACATAGAATTCCCCAATGACTTGCTGCGTGAACTTGACCGCATGGAGTTTTATGTCTATGAAACCCGCGAAATGGTACGCGCCAGGCACCGCCCGCTAGTGATCATCACTTCAAACAATGAAAAAGAATTGCCTGACGCCTTCTTGCGTCGCTGCTTTTTCCACTACATCAAATTCCCTGACAAGGAAACGATGCAAAAGATTGTTGACGTCCACTTCCCAAAATTGAAGTCCGACTTGCTGGCACAGGCGCTGCAAACCTTTTATGAAATCCGCGACGTTGCAGGCCTCAAGAAAAAACCTTCCACCTCTGAATTCATAGACTGGCTGAAACTCTTGCTGGCAGAAGATATTCCGGTAGATGCCATGCGCAGCAAGGACAATAAAGCCATCGTCCCTCCCCTGCATGGCGCCTTGCTGAAAAATGAACAAGACGTGCATTTGTTTGAACGCCTCGTACACATGTCCCGCACCAATCGTTAACTAGACTCAATGACAAAAATGGCGCTGCAATACAGCGCCATTTTTTTATGCTTATTGATTACAAATCCAATTTATTGCGCTTGCTTCAACTGCTCCAGAATAGCCGGATTTTCCAGGGTTGAAATATCCTGGGTAATTTCTTCACCCTTGGCCAATACCCGCAACAAGCGGCGCATGATCTTGCCAGAACGCGTCTTGGGCAAATTATCACCGAAGCGGATTTCTTTTGGTTTCGCGATAGGGCCAATTTCTTTCGCTACCCAATTGCGCAACTCAGTCGCAATTTGTTTTGCTTCATCACCAGTTGGACGTGTGCGTTTCAATACAACAAAAGCACAAATCGCTTCTCCGGTAGTATCATCAGGCTTGCCAACCACAGCAGCTTCTGCCACCAGAGGATTGGCCACCAGGGCAGATTCAATCTCCATCGTGCCCATGCGATGACCGGATACGTTCAGCACATCGTCAATGCGGCCAGTGATAGTGAAATAACCGGTATCTTTATTGCGTATTGCGCCATCGCCAGCCAGATAGACCTTGCCACCGAACTCTTCAGGGAAGTAGCTCTTCTTGAAACGCTCAGGATCACCCCAGATAGTACGTATCATGGAAGGCCATGGACGCTTCACCACCAGAATACCGCCCTGCCCATTAGGCAAATCATGGCCAGTTTCATCGACAATAGCTGACATGATGCCAGGCAATGGCAAGGTGCAAGAACCTGGCACCATAGGCGTTGCACCAGGCAATGGTGTCATCATGTGCCCACCTGTTTCAGTCTGCCAGAAAGTATCTACTACAGGGCAATTGCCGCGACCAATATTATTGTAGTACCACATCCAGGCTTCAGGATTGATAGGCTCGCCTACGGAACCGAGCAAGCGCAAGGATGACAAATCAAATTTATTGGGATGAATACTCGCATCACCATCTGCAGCCTTGATCAGTGAGCGTATCGCTGTCGGCGCAGTATAGAAAATGGTGGCCTTGTGTTTTTCTATCATGCTCCAGAATCGTCCTGCATTCGGGAAGGTTGGTACGCCTTCAAACACGATTTCAGTCGCACCGGCAGCCAGAGGGCCGTAGGTAATATAGGTATGACCAGTCACCCAGCCTATGTCAGCAGTACACCAAAACACGTCTGAAGGCTTGATGTCAAAAGTCCATTTCATCGTCAGGATGGCCCACAACAAGTAGCCGCCCGAAGAATGTTGCACGCCTTTTGGCTTCCCTGTGGAGCCAGATGTGTACAGTATAAACAATGGATGCTCCGCACTCACCCATTCAGGTTCACATACTGCTGATTGCGTTGCTACCAGATCGTGCATCCAAACATCGCGTCCGTCTGCAAGATTGATATTGCTGCCTGTACGTTTGTAGATAACGACACTTTTTACTTTCTCGCAATCACCCAAGTTTAACGCTTCATCAACAATGGATTTCAAGGGCAAATGCTTGCCACCACGCACTTGTTCATCAGCCGTGATGACGGCGACTGCACCTACGTCAACAATACGCTCTTGCAGGGATTTGGCAGAAAAACCGCCAAATACTACTGAATGCGTCGCACCTATGCGGGCGCAAGCCTGCATTGCCACGATGCCCTCAACCGACATGGGCATGTAAATCACGACACGGTCACCTTTGCTGATCCCAAGTGACTTCAGACCATTGGCAAACTGGCAGACTTTTGCATGTAAATCCTTGTAAGTCACCTTGCTAACTTCACCACTGTCTGCTTCAAAAATCACCGCCACTTTGTCGGCATTGCCGTTCTGCAGATTTACATCCAGACAGTTGTAGGACACATTCAGCAACCCGTCTTCAAACCATTTATACATGGGTGCGGTTGATTCATCCAGCGTTGTGCTGAAATCCTTATGCCAGTGCAGGTTTTCACGAGCAAGACGCGCCCAAAAGCCCTCATAATCTTGCTCGGCTTCCTTGCATAGTGCGTTATAGGCATCCATGCTAGGGATAGCGGCATTAGCAACAAATGCTGCCGGTGGGTAAAAAACGCGAGATTCTACTTTAGCTTCTGCTTGCGCAGTGTTGAGGTCAGACATTTGTATCTCCAGCTTGTTATCGTTTGATTGAAATCTTCTCTTCTGTTGAACCTGAGCAGGTGATTAACACCCTTGCCACTATCTCATACAGCCCCATAAAAACCTGACATTGCGCCAGACTTTGACAGTCAAACTCAAGGCAAACCTTAAACTTGCAGACTTACTCAAGCCTTACGCTTGCTCTTTTAGAAAATGATACCACAAAGATACCATTACATCACCACTACATACCTGCCTTTATCATCCAAGCTACACGACTGCGCTTTGCCCATGTAAAATATCGGCTACCATTAAAAATTGCCTTTTTCACCAACGATTGCCGACATGAACAAACCAGTAACTTCAGCAAAACTTTCTCCCCTTGCCAGCTTGATTTTCTCTAGCCGTTGGCTGCAATTACCACTTTATCTGGGATTAATACTTGCGCAATGTGTATATGTATTCCACTTTTGGGTAGAGCTGGTAGATTTGATCGGCGCTGCTATGGGCAATGAAGCAGCCCTGAAGCATATTATTGATGCGGTAGCCAGTGGCGGTGTCCGGCCAACAAAACTGACGGAAACCACCATCATGCTGGTTGTACTGGGTCTGATAGACGTAGTCATGATTTCCAACTTACTCATCATGGTTATTGTCGGTGGCTATGAAACTTTCGTTTCGCGCCTGGGGCTTGATGGACATCCTGATCAACCAGAATGGCTGTCCCACGTCAACGCATCTGTACTCAAAGTAAAACTGGCGATGGCGATCATTGGTATTTCATCGATACATCTGCTAAAAACATTTATCAATGCAGCAAATTACAAGGCGGAAACGATCATTGCACAGACTTGCATTCACATCGTCTTTTTGCTGTCTGCCTTGGCTATTGCCCATTGCGACCAAATCATGACAAGAACTGCACAAGCGGGCAGTAAGCATTAATCCCTAGAATATTGCGCAAGCATACAAAGTAATCAGCTATAAAGTTTTTCTTCACCTAGCCAAGAGCCATATCATGACAGTCATCAAGCAAGACGATCTGATCGAATCAGTAGCCGCCGCGCTTCAATACATCAGTTACTATCATCCAGCCGACTATATCGCCCATCTGGCGCGCGCCTACGAGGCAGAGCAAAGCCCGGCAGCAAAAGATGCCATTGCACAAATCCTGACCAACTCGCGCATGTGCGCAGAAGGCCGTCGTCCGATTTGTCAGGATACCGGTATCGTCAATGTATTCCTGAAAATCGGCATGGGCGTGCGCTTTGAAGGCTTCAGCGGCTCCATCATTGATGCAGTCAATGAAGGTGTGCGTCGTGGGTATAACGACCCCGACAACAAGCTGCGCGCCTCTATCGTCGCAGACCCCCACTTCGAACGCAAAAATACCAAGGACAACACGCCTGCCGTGGTACATATGGAGCTGGTTCCTGGCAACACGGTGGATGTCAAAGTCGCAGCAAAAGGCGGTGGCTCCGAGAATAAAACCAAGTTCGTGATGTTGAATCCTTCTGATTCCCTGATTGACTGGGTCATGAAAACTGTACCTACCATGGGTGCAGGCTGGTGCCCTCCCGGCATGCTGGGTATAGGCATAGGCGGCACTGCAGAAAAAGCCATGCTGATGGCGAAAGAATCCTTGATGGATGACATCGACATGTATGAGCTCAAGCAACGCGGCCCACAAAACAAGACTGAAGAATTGCGTATAGAACTGTGCGACAAGATCAATGCACTGGGCATAGGCGCACAAGGCCTGGGCGGCCTGACGACAGTACTTGACGTCAAGATCAATATGTACCCTACCCATGCCGCGTCCAAACCTGTTGCCATGATCCCTAACTGCGCGGCCACACGCCATGCGCATTTTGTGCTTGATGGCTCTGGCCCTAGCTATATAGAACCACCAAAACTGTCTGACTGGCCCGATGTAAGCTGGGCACCTGATACAGAAAAATCCAAGCGCGTCGATCTGAACACCCTGACCAAGCAAGAAGTCGCCTCCTGGAAACCAGGCCAGACCTTGCTCTTGAACGGAAAAATGCTGACTGGCCGCGATGCAGCTCACAAGCGTATTCAGGACATGCTGGCCAAGGGTGAGCAATTGCCTGTCGATTTCACCAACCGCGTGATCTACTATGTAGGCCCGGTTGATCCTGTGCGTGATGAAGCAGTTGGCCCAGCTGGCCCGACTACTGCCACCCGCATGGATAAATTACCGACATGATGTTGGAAAAAACCGGCCTGATCTCGATGATAGGCAAGGCAGAACGCGGCCCAGTCGCCATTGAATCCATACGCAAACACCAGTCGGCATATTTGATGGCAGTTGGCGGTGCAGCTTACCTGGTTTCCAAGGCCATCAAATCAGCCACGGTAGTTGGTTTTGCTGATTTGGGCATGGAAGCGATTTACGAATTTGATGTCGTCGATATGCCAGTCACAGTTGCGGTTGATTCCAGCGGCACATCCGTACACAATACTGGCCCAAAAGAATGGCAAGCGAAGATTGGCATCATCCCTGTCAGCGCATCCTGATCGCATGCTGACTATTGTTGACTATTGCTAACTGAAACAGAAGTAAGTACCCCAATGACATCAGAGGAATCTGCACGCTCTGCTCCAATTGGGGTATTTGATTCTGGCCTGGGTGGCCTGTCAGTATTGCAGCACATACGCCAAACCCTGCCAAATGAAGCATTGGCATATGTGGCCGATTCAGGTTTTGCGCCTTATGGCGACAAGACCAGCGCTGAGATTCTGGAGCGCAGCATCGCCGTAACGGATTTTTTGCTGAACAAAAAAATCAAGGCTCTGGTAGTTGCCTGCAATACGGCTACCGCTGCAGCAATCACCCATTTGCGGCTGCATTATCCAGACCTCATCATTGTTGGCATTGAACCTGGCTTGAAACCGGCAAGTCGGCTCAGCAAGACAAAGAAAATCGGCGTCCTGGCGACTCTGTCCACTATACAAAGCGAGAAGTATCAACGCTTGAGTGCACAGTTAAGTGCTGAAACCAGTGTGGAATTTATTCCCCAAGCCTGTGTAGGCCTGGTCGATCAAATAGAAAAAGTCGAAGCAAATGCAGATCAAACCAGGCTTTTGCTGAAAAAATATCTGAGCCCCTTGCTGGATGCAAATGTCGATACCTTGGTACTGGGTTGCACTCACTACCCTTTTGTAGCCGATCTCATACCAGAACTCACATGCGCGCATACTCCAGACAGCGAGCCCATCAAACTCATTGACACCGGAAAAGCCGTTGCATCCCAAATACAACGTATGCTAGTTGAGCGCGACCTGACAACCTGCACCAGCAACGGTGATATTCCTCGCATTGATGCTTACACCAACGGCAACCCAGAAAAGCTGAAACACGCCTGCACCCATTGGATTAACATACCAGAAGAAAAATTAAGTGTTTTCAGCTTCAGTACATGATTTAAGCCTCTGATTCACCCGGTTACGACCGCTCTAATAAAACCCACTTGAGAGAAACAGGCAAATCCACAATAAGCAACGGTCCAAAATTTTTAATTAGGACTCCTTTACAATTTCATTTTATTGATCCATAATGCCAACATGAAAAATCTAGCCAAGCACTCTTGGGACGAAACGCCAGCAACCAGTGAACGCATACTGGATGCCATTGCCAGAATCGCCGGCGTATTACGCTCCGGTACCTGGCAGTTTGCCACATCTGAAGGTTTGAATCCTACGCAAGTCGATATCATAGACATGCTGGCTGCACGTAAGGATGCGGTCAGGCTGTCATGGATTGCGGAGCAATTAGGCGTCAGCACGGCCAGTGCCAGCGACTCTGTAAGTTCATTGGCGGCCAAAGGTCTGGTAGAAAAGGCCCGTGCTCAAGACGATGGCCGTGCCATCGCCCTGAGACTTACTGGTGAAGGTCATGCATTGGTCAAAAAGATCGCTGGTGCAACTGAATTCGCCAGCGAAGCCATCGAACAATTGTCACCTGCAGCACAAGAACAAACTTTTACCAGTCTGTTGAATCTGATAGGCAAATTACAACAAGCCGAGCACTTCCCCGATATACGCGCCTGTGTTACTTGTGCGCATTTCATGCCTGACAGGCATGAGAATGCACTTGCGCCGCACCACTGCGCCCTGGTTGATGCTCCTTTACGCAAAGAGCAATTGCGACTGGACTGCCCAGAACATCAACAAACAGCGAGCAACATCATTCGCAGTAACTGGAAAAAGGTAGAGGTGAAGTAGATAAAGATGGAGTGAAAAAAGTGAGGTAGCCAAGGCATATCGCCTATTTTTTTAGCTTTATTTGTTAGGATTCCTATTTAAAATATTTGATGCTGTGGTTCTTGCATCGGACGCGGGTAGTACACGCAACAGAAATCAGCCTGGCAATGCGTGCCAATAAACAGAACCGTAACATGACATTTGAAAGATAAACATGAAGCACCGATACAAGAAACTCTGGCTGTGCTTGGCGATGGTCTGCGCAAACCAATGGGCTACGGCTCATGATCATGCGCATCAGGGCGGCATACAAACTGAAGCCAGCAGCAAGATCAAACCTGACTTTGATATTTTTCATACCAAGATCACGACTGAAGGCAATGTGGCAATTTTTCATATCGCCGTCTCTGGCAAGGCTGGCAAAACAAGACCCGCCAAATCGGGCAAGCTAGCTGGCAGCTCAGTCTTCTCTTACGTATGGCCAACCACCCTAGATCCATCTGCAGTTGGTTTCGAACCTAAAAGCGGCATCCTGGCTTTTGCCGTTACCTCTCATCCGGATTTCGACGACACCCCACTGTTTGATGAAAACGGTGATGGTAACCCCAGCAATGATGGCAATGTCTGGCATTCGCACTGGGTAGTCTTGCAGCCTGACCAGGCTTGTGGCAAAGATGCGCTAAAGATGGTTGATATTCCCGAAGGTAGCAAACCCCGCCTACCCAAAACCTGGCCTGGTTTACCAATACTCATAGACAGCCCCGGCTGGAGCCCTACATTCACAGGCAAGACGCTGGAAGTGCGGGTGCCTTTTGATGATATCGAAATCATTAAAACCGCCGGTTTCGATGGTGTCACGGCTGCCCTGCGCGTCAATGCCAGTGTCCATACCCCACTGCTTTGCGTCACCAATGTTTTCAAAGTCGCCTCAGGCAATTTAAGCCTGCCTGGCAAAATCAATCAGTAAGTCAAAACCACAAACCCGAAAGGAATCACCATGCCCCACGTTCAACTCGTCAATCTCAAAGAAACCTTCGGTACACGTCATGCCATTTTGAGCGACATCAATACCGCTTTTGGCAACACGCCAAATATGTTCCGTGCTGTCGCCAACTCCAGTGCAGCACTGGGCAATGGTGTTATCCCGGCAAAGCTGGGGGAGCAGATTGCAGTTGCCATAGCTAACCAGAATCAGTGCGAATACTGTCTGGCGGCGCATACCGTTCTGGGACAAACAGCAGGGGCCAGTAGTGCAGAAATGGCGGCAGCCCAGTCAGGCAATTCATATGATGCGAAAACTGACGCCGTATTGAAATTTGTCTTGAAGGTAGTCAGCCAGCGGGCACAAAACAACAAGGAAGATGTCGAATTCTTGCGGTCACATGGTTATGGCGATGAACATATCGTTGAAATCATGGCGCATGTCGCTCTCAATCTGTACACCAACTATATCAATGTGGCACTGGCCATACCGGTTGATTTCCCAAAAATAAACTGAACACAGCCAACTAAAATTAATCAGTTTTTCAGGGTACGGATATGTCCGCACTCTACACAAAATAAAAGGGAATATTGGGATGTCCTTGATCAATAACATCGCACCTGAACTAATCACATCGGATTGGCTCAATACTGACTCTGTCATCAGCTTGCAATCTTTACGCGGAAAAGTCGTATTTCTGCATGGCTTTCAAATGCTATGCCCTGCTTGTGTCACGCATGGATTACCACAGGCAAGTGCAGTAAGAAATGCATTTTCGCAGCAAGAACTTGCTGTTATAGGCTTACATACCGTGTTTGAGCACCACCATGCAATGGGTAGAGAAGCCTTAAAAGCTTTTATCCATGAATATCGTTTGCGCTTCCCGATTGCCATCGACATGCCAGATCCAGTCAGTGGAATACCTTTGAGCATGCAGCAATTTGACTTGCGCGGCACACCAAGCATCTTGCTCATAGATCGGCAGGGCCGTATCAGATTTCATCAATTTGGTCACATTGATGATCTTAAACTGGGCAGCATGCTAGGTCAGTTGGTGGCAGAAACTGATATCACAGAAAAGCCTGTCGTCGATAACAAGTCCAGCGCCAACGAGACCAAGGGATGCAATGAGCATTCATGCATCTCACCTTAATATATAGTGGTAACGATGTGCTTTAAGAATTCATGACCGGCACTGGCAATACCAGGCTGGTCGCTTTTGAAATCGCACTCCACAATACGCCAACAATCGCATTCCAGACTTTTTCTATCGTTACCATCAGCAAACCGCGCAAGGTCTTGGCAAAACTCAGCGCCATATCCTCAAGGCCATCAAGAAAAAATTCCTGTGTCGCAGGTGTTATCTGCTTGGTCAATATGCCAGTACTGACCAGTTCTGCTTGCTGGGCGATGGCCTGTAGTTGCTGTTGCGTGAAACCGCGCAAAGTCGTCACGTCAGTTTGCAAAACGCCTGTGGCGGCTGTTTGCATATCAGTCACGAGTTGATCAAGATCCAGTGCCATATCTTCTCTCCAGAGTTCAACGCTGCAAGAAATTTTCGTAAGTAATTGCCTGGTCCAGATAAATCACAGCCTGCCCCTTGAAGGCCTGTGCCTCATAAGCGGTCACGCCTTGCAAGCGATCTACATCACGCATTTTGCCCAAGGTTTCCGAAACTTTTTTGATGGCATAAGCACTTGGCGGCGTGCTGTCATTACCAGACATTGCAGGGCTGCCGCGTTTATCAAGCAATTGATTAATGGTATCAGTCACTTTATTTTTGGGCATAGGCCTGGCACCAGCCTGCAAACTCAAGGCATCCAGTCGGCCAATCAGGGAATTGTAATTATCAAGGCGAGATGGGAAGCTGCTTTTATCTGTGCCGTTAGACATGCTGGCGAGCAAAATCATGGTGTCAGTATTGACAGCTGCCAAGCCATCGACCACTGTTTTGTCATAAGCAGGCGCCAGTTGGGTTGCACAGCCTGAGAGCGAAATACAAAGCCCCAACAGGTATAGACGCATCCAACACAATAATTGCACCGCTGGTTTCATGACTACTCCGCATGGAATGATAATGACAGAACTGCCATATTAGCATCTGGAGTTCAATTTATCATCGCCAGACTTGTCTTTTTTGATATTTTTTTTAATCTTTTTTATGTTGAAGTACAAGAATCAAGGCTTGAAAGAGTTTGCGATGAGCCTGGTCGCTTCATCATATTTTTCTTTGTTGCTGGCGGCGTAATTCCATTGAAAGAAAGTGCACCAGTTGCCAGTCGTCATTAATTTATCGTAGTAAATCTGTTTGCCTTTGGTGCCGGAGACCACAGCGAAGCCTTTTCCTTTGGCACGGTAAGAAATAACTCTGCCTTCTTTTACTTTTTCTGCTTCTGCCTTTTTAAGGAATTCTGCGGGAGTCGTATCCCGGTCATCGATGCAGACTCTGGCATAAACACGCAATTCAGCTTCGCCATCCTTGGACAGAAAGACCTGTCCATCACCATTCACAGCTTCGCCTTGCGGAATCAGATAATCTGGATAATCTATCGAAAAACCATATCGACTATTCACATAGGTTTTATACACCAGTTCGGCAGCAGAAGCATTTACGCCGAAAACCATCAACAAAAACAACAGGCAAGCTTTTTTCATACAAATCACAACGTTAAAAGCCCTGTCCGCAAGGGCATGCGGACAGGGCTTTCATAATCAGCTCAGGACAGCTGCAATTGCATTTGCAGTCGCTTCTACATTGCCAGTATTCAAACCGGCAATGCACATACGGCCAGAACGCACCAGATAAACGCCGAACTCTTCTTTCAGGCGATCACATTGCTCAGCAGTCAAACCTGTGTAGCTGAACATGCCGCGCTGCGTCAGGAAGTAACTAAAGTCGCGACCTGGCAATTTTGCACTCAGCACATCATGCAATTTACGGCGCATGAACTGGATACGGTCACGCATGGCAACAACTTCTGCTTCCCACATAGGGCGCAATTCAGGGTCGCTCAATACACGGGCAACCAGCTGACCGCCATGCAGAGGTGGATTGGAGTAATTGCGGCGGATAGTTGCCTTCATCTGGCCCAGTACATTGACTGCCTGTGCTGCATCAGGGCAAACCACGCTCAGGGCACCGCAACGCTCGCCATACAAGCTCATGCTCTTGGAGAAGGAGTTCGCTACGAAGAAACTCAAACCCTGATCAGCCAGCAAGCGCACAGCATAAGCATCCTCCACGATGCCGTCACCATAGCCTTGATAAGCCAGATCGAGGAAGGCGATCAATTCACGCTCTTTCAATACCGGCACCAGTTGTTGCCACTGCTCTTGTGTCAGATCTACGCCCGTAGGGTTGTGGCAGCAAGCGTGCAGCAGGACGATGCTTTTCTTTTCTGCTGCTTTCAATGCTTCTATCATGGCGTCAAATCGCAGGCCACCGGTTGCTGCATCGTAGTAAGGATAGGTTTTGACCGTCAGTCCACAACCTTCAAATACTGCTTTGTGATTATCCCATGTGGGATCACTGACCAGCATGGTCGATGTCGGGAAATAACGATTGATGAAATCACCGCCCACCTTGAGGCCACCGCTGGAACCAACAGCCTGTATCGTCACAACACGGCCAGCCTTGACTACTGCACTGTCCGCACCAAACAAAAGTTCCTGTACAGCCGTGCGGAAATTTGCTGCGCCTTCCATAGGCAAGTATGGACGGGCGCCAGCATCTGCCACGACCTTGTGTTCTGCGGCCCGTACCGAAGGCAGCAAAGGAATCTTGCCAGCATCGTCAAAATAAATACCGATAGACAAATTGATCTTGTTGGTGCGCGGGTCTTTACCAAACGCCTCATTCAAAGACAAGATAGGGTCGCCAGGATAGGCTTCAACGTGCTGAAACATGATATAACTCCAGATGGTTGGACATAGAATCAAGGCTGCAAAGTCGGCAACTCAATATCATTAATGCAATACAAAATACACCAGACTAATGCGTCAAGCCTCCATTGTGACACATGCTATCAGCAACTTAGGATACAGGCTGTTTGAATAGCTGAATCAAACTGTATGTTTTGCTGGCGAAAGATGCAAAAAAAGCAGCTATTTTTCAATAGCTGCATTCTTCATTATCACTGAGAGCTCACCTGCCATCAGTGGCCGTGCGCATGCTCCTCAGCTTCCACAGGCATTTCACCACCACTCTTACCATCAAAAAAGAAAGCTTTGCGGACTTTTTTGGTTTTACCCACTTCATTCAAAGTACCGGATTCATACAAACGTCCGTTCAGCATGACATGGCTAAGCTTGTCAGACTGTTGTATATCCTTAAGAACATCGCCATCAATAATCATCAGATCAGCCAGTTTGCCCACTTCCAGAGAACCTATGTCTTTATCCAGGCCAAGGTAGCGTGCGCCGTTGATGGTGCCGCTGCGTATTGCTTCCAACGGAGTCATGCCGCCTTTGACCAGCGTCCATAATTCCCAATGCGCTGCCAGACCTTCACGCTGACCATGCGCACCCAGATTGACTGGAACACCGGCACGCTGCATGGCGGTCGCTGTCTGCGCTACCCTAATAACATTGAAGTCCTCTTCCGGCGCCGTTTCACGCCTGATGCTGCGCGGCTCCAATATGGAACGTGGCACATATTTACTCAGCAGAGGATGTTTCCAGACATCGGTACGGGCATACCAATAATGTTCACCATCCAGGCCACCATAAGCTACCCCCAGCGTCGGAGTGTAGCCAACCTGCGTCTGCGACCACAATTGCTTGACATCGTCATAGACTTTTTCAACAGGCAAGGCATGCTCAACACCGGTATGACCATCTACCACCATGCTCATATTGGTCTGGAACAGAGAACCACCTTCTGGCACCACCATCATTTTCGTCTGGCGCGCTGCTTCCAGAACTTGCTGTCGTTGCTCACGCCTTGGTTGGTTGTAGCTCTTGACTGAAATGGCACCTGCTGCCTTGAGACGCTTCAGATGCGTTAATGCATCATCCAGGTTATTCATGATGGCGGCAAAATTACCCTTGGCACCGTAGAGTATGGTGCCAGTAGAGTAAATGCGTGGGCCCAACACCTGCCCCGCTCTTTGCAACTCGCTTTGCGTGAAGATCTCGCCCGTGTCATTCGACGGATCATGGATAGTCGTCACACCAAAAGCCAGCGAAGCATAATTCACCCAGCTTTGTTGCGGGATGATGCCGCTCTCACCCATGCTGCCATGCCAGTGTACGTCGACCAGACCCGGCAATATGGTTTTACCTTTAGCATCAATCTGAGTTGCGCCTGCAGGTATGGCCACATCCGCAGATTTGCCTACACTGACGATACGGTTATCCTTGACGACGATACGGCCATCTTCTATGACTTCTTCGCCTTTCATGGTGACGATTCTGGCGCCTGATATGACTGTATAGCCAGCAGGTTTATCCGCCGCCTGGCGGAAGCCTATCTTTTGCCCTTGCTCTGCGGGTTTTGGTAACTCAGTTGGTGCGCCCGGTACGAAGGCAAAGGCATCTTTTAATTCACGGCTGAATAATTCATCGCCGAGAGAGAAATTGATACGCTTGCTGTCGCCAGACCAGTGGAGGTATTGACCGGCATTCACGTCCAGTTGCTTGACTGGCAATGCATCCATTTTCTGACCAATAGTGATTGCTTTACCAGCCAGTGGCAATGGTGTTACATAGGCGTGATAACGCTCGCCAAAAGCCAGCCATTCACCATCTGGCGAAATCGCAAATTCACCGGCAAATTCACTTTTTGCGACTGGCTGTTCAGGTTTGCCATCCAGAGGCACGCGTACAAGTGAAGTAGTCCAATCGACTTCACCAGTATATTGTGTGCGTGTGACATAGACTGCTTGTCCATCTTTGCCAAATTGCGGTGAGCCGCCCTCTTCTGTCAACAAGCGTGGCTCAGATTTACCATCTGCATTCGTCAGGAATACCCCGGTTTCCATACCGTGCCACGGGGTAGTCAAGTAGCCACCTTTGGCCTTGACGTATGCAACTTGTTTGCCATCGGGTGAAAATCTCGCCTGCAGATATTTACCCGGTGCTTTGGTCACGATAGTTTCCTTGCCGCTGGCAAGCTCTATTGTACGTACAGCACCCAGTTTTTCATCATTCCAGCTACTGAATACGACGGACTTACCATCACGTGAAAAGCTGGGGAAGAATTCAAAATGTGTGCTCTGCGTAGTCAGGCGGCGTGGTGTGCCATTTGACAGATCTTTGACATAAATATGTCCCAAGGCTGAGTAGACAACTTTATCTCCCATTGGCGCGACATTCACCCAACGCAACTGGTGCACATCGAATTGATCAGGTGCTACCTCATGTGGAAAGCGCAAGGCATTACGTATTTCCCGGGTATCTTGCACATGAAAAGGGATGTCGACTGCCTTTCGGCTGAATGGATCGAGACGCCAGAGCTTGCCCTTGGCCCATACCACGATCTCTTTACTGCCTGGCATCCAGGCAAAAGCTGGATACACGCCTTGTATGGCCCAGGCTTCTTGCATATCGCGCTCAAGTTCTGGCCAGGCTGCAGTTTCTTCGCCAGTCTGTAAGTTCTTAAGGAACAGTGCTGACTGATTGCGGATGCGGCGCACGAATGCAAGGTATTTGCCATCAGGTGAAGGCACAGGGCGCACTGCACCACCGGGGCCACTGACGAAAGCTTTGACCTTGCCGTCTTGCAGGTCACGTCGAAAGATCTGGTAAATCTGCCCGTTGGAATTTTTATTGTATTCAAACGCCGTACCTGGCGTCGTATCCTGTGAATAGTAGACATAGCGGCCATCAGGCGAAAATGCCGGTTCGCCCAGGTCTTTTTGCCAGTTGGGCTTTTCATTCAATTGCACGCCTGTGCCACCGCTCTGATGATACAGCCAGATTTCACCAGAACCCAGTGAACGGGTGCCGGTATAGTGCTTGCGTGCGGCAATGTACTGGCCATTCGGGTGCCAGACAGGATTATTCAATAACCGAAAATCCTCTTTGCTGACAGCATGTGCGTTGCTGCCATCGGCATTCATGACCCAGACATTGTCACCACCACCAGCATCGGACAAATAAGCGATCTGTTTGCCATCAGGTGAGAAGCGCGCCTGCATTTCCCAGGCCATGGAGTGTGTCAAAGCCTTGGCTTCACCACCGCCAATGGGTAGCGTGTATAAGTCGCCCAGCAAATCAAATATCAATTGCTTGCCATCAGGGCTGACATCCACACTCATCCATGTGCCAGTACGGGTGTCAATATTGACTGTCTTGCTTTCACCAGGGGGATGATTGACATCCCATTTCTTTTTTTCTGCATCCGGTTTAGTGACTGGCTCAGCAGCCAGTGCAGGTAAACACAGCATAACCGCCCAGGCCAATGGCAACAGTTTTGACACACGCATAGATTCTCCCTCTTGGATCATTATTTAATTTGCCAGATTTCTGACTTGGCTGCATTAATCAGCACGCGATAATATATCAATAGAATATCAGCCAAGTCGAATCAGATGCATTAACTGCTAAAAAGTTCCTGTTTTGCTACTGACTAAACTTACACGCCTGCCGAGTTTGCAACAAAACCCATCTCATAATCCTTCAATCTGCGTGGCATAAGGTATGATTTGATCAATTCTATTTCGCCTGCGATCATGAATCTATTTGCCACTGAGGAAGAAGTAAACCAGCTTGCCAGCAGGCTGACTTCAGCTCAGGGGCTGGATAAATTCATCAGTCAACTGACCATGGCCTGGTATTTGCGGCAAAGAGATAGTCAACGGGCCTCAACACTGGCGATGGAAGTATTGGCTGAACTGGCTGATCTGGATGCACCGGAAACCCTGAGAAGACAGTTTCATGCCCGCCTTTGCCTGATCCGGGCAGAAATTGCCGCCCTTTTTTGCGATTTGAACGGTGGCGAACTTTTGCTTGCTGAAGCCGTCACCGTATTCAGCGGCCTTAACGACAATATAGGCCTTGGTGACGCCAGCCTTACTGACGCAGTAATGGCTCAAGAACAAGGCGATGCCGCCAGAGAAGCACTAGCTTGTGTAACGGCAATCAGTTGGTATTCAAGGGCCCATGATAGCCTCAGAATTGCGATTGCCGAATCCTGGGCCATCTACGAACTGGCATTTTACGATCCGCTGGCAGCATCGGTGCGCCACGCTGCTTTTGACAAACAATATCTGCATGGTGACCACCCTGCCGTTGCCGCACATCTTGCAGCAGCGTCAGGCGTAATACATGGCAGAAGAGAACCGGCCAGAGCATCCGTTTATTATCTGCAAGCCAGCGAACTGGCACACCAGAATGGCATGATCAGGCTGGCTATAATTTCATCTGGCAATTCTGGCGAATCCATGCAAACAGTGGATGATCTGGAAGGTGCGGCAGGCGTGTTTGAATGGGCAGCAGAACGTGCCCATGAAACCGAATGGCCAGCCTTGATAGGTTATGCCATGTCCCATCTGGGTAGCTTGTTAAGGCAATTGGGCCAATATGATCGCAGCCAGAAAACACTTGAAGAAGCACTCAATGGTTTCTCCAGAACGCCGGGTGGTATCAATAAAGCCATAGTGCATGCAGAACTGGCAGAATGTCTGCTCATGCAAGGTCAAATCGATCAAGCAGTAAGCGCATTCAATGAAGCGATTACCCTGTTTCGCGCTGCTCACTCCATGGATGACTTGCCTCAAACGCTGGTACGCTATGCTCGAGCATTATCAATCTCAGGCCAGGCTGATGCGGCGCTGGCCGCTATCGCCGAGGCAAAAACACTGATACACCAGCATCAATTCACGGCACTTGGCGTCACCCTGAACCAGACCCTGGCCGAAATACATGCGCGTCATGTGATCACTCTTCCCGAAAAAATGGATGCGCCGAATGCCATCATCCATTATCTGGAAGAGTCCCTGCAGACAGGTGAACTGACTGAAGGCTGGCAAGCCAGTACAGAATTGTTGATGGCGCTGAGCGATGCCTGGGCTGATGTCGGTGACAGTAATAAGGCATTGCTATATGCACGCCAAGCCATTACCGCAGAACAGCGCGAAAGCAAAAAACAGGCAAATAACCGCACCGCCATGGCACAAGTCAGGCATGAAACCGAATTGATACGCGCCGAGGCTGAGCAACACAGACTGGTTGCCGTATCCGAAGCACGCCGGGCAGCCACCTTGCAGGAGGCAGGTGCGACCCTCGAACGTCTGGGTCGTATAGGCCAGCAAATTACCTCCAACCTGGAACCTGAGGCGGTTTTTGAAGCTATTCACTTTCATCTCAAAGATTTATTGGATGCGACGACTTTCATCATTTACATGCTGTCGCCAGATGGACAAATGCTGACTCAGGCATTTGGTATAGAAGAAAACCTGCCACACCCCTATCACGAAGTCGCGCTGACAGATGAACGTGCCTCCAGTGCACGCTGTGTACGAGAAAGGCGGGAAATCAAGCTGGAATTGCGGCCAGATAATGACTTCCCTGTCGTACCAGATACGCTGGAAACGCTAAGTCTGCTATTTGCCCCCCTCAGCATAGGTGAGCGTATCCTTGGCGTAATGAGCATACAGACGCCGCGTGAATATGCCTATAGCGAAAGGGAATGCCTGATCTTTCGCACGCTGTGCTCTTATGGCGCGATTGCACTCGACAATGCCAATGCGTATCGCGAACTGCGCTTGACCCAGCAGCAGCTGGAATCTGCCAGCATGACCGAGAGGCAGGCGCGCAAGAAAGCAGAAGATGCTACAAGGCTTAAGAGTGAATTCCTGGCGAATATGAGCCATGAAATCCGCACCCCCATGAATGCCGTCATAGGCCTGGCTCATCTTGCCCTGCAAACAAGGTTAACACCCAAACAGTATGACTATGTCAGCAAGATCCACCATGCTGGAGAATCGCTGTTGGGCATCATCAATGACATACTGGATTTTTCCAAGATAGAAGCAGGCATGCTGGATGTGGAGAAAATTTCATTTTCCATCAAGGACGTGCTCAATAGCGTATCCACCCTGACCAGCCAGAAAGCCATAGAAAAACAAATAATCTATATCGTACAAATTGCTGAGGAAGTGCCAGCACGTTTGCGTGGGGACCCGCTAAGGCTCGGGCAGGTATTAACCAACTTGGTCAACAATGCCGTCAAATTTACCCCTGGCGGTGGCGAAATAGAACTCAGTGTCAGCAGGCCTTCTACCACATCCGCAACGACTGACCTGACATTCTCGGTGCGAGATACTGGCATAGGCATGTCTGCCAAGCAGCAACAAAACCTGTTCCAGCCTTTTACCCAGGCAGATGGTTCAACTACCCGCAAGTATGGGGGTACAGGTCTGGGCTTATCAATCTCACGTCGCCTGGTGGAATTGATGGGTGGTCAAATTGAAATCAGCAGTCAAGAAAATCAGGGTTCGACATTTTCATTCACCCTCCCACTTGAAATAGATTTGACTTTACACGGTGAATCAGAAGCGCACCTGGAATCACGCAATGCACACAGACACAGCGCCAGTATCTCGGTACAAAACCATGCTGGCCGCCGTGTCTTGCTGGCAGAAGACAATCCCGTCAATCAGCAAATCGCCATCGAGTTGCTGAGCATGATAGGCATTACCGCTGATGTTGCCGACAATGGTGAAGAAGCCGTACGCCTGATCATGGCAAATGAGCCTGGGTATTACGCCATGATATTCATGGATTTACAAATGCCTATCATGGATGGTCATGAAGCCGCAGCAAAAATCAGGCAAGATGCTCGTCTGGATGACACACCCATCATTGCCCTGACTGCGCATGCCGTTGGCGATATCCGTGAACGCTGCATGCGCGAAGGCATGCAGGATTATCTGACCAAACCTATACAACCGGACGCCTTATTCGCCATAGTCTCGCACTGGATGGATACGGAACATGAATTGCCTGTACCAGGCAGCATGATTACCAGCACTGTGTTTGATGACGAGGATACCGGATTTCCGCAATTCAATGAGCTTGATACCAGCTTGGGCTTGCATTACATGGGCGGGCGTCACGAGTTTTATATCAATATGCTGCACAGGTTTGAGCAAAGTCAGGCAGATACCCTGCATGAATTAAACAGGCTAATACAAATTGGAGAATACGGCGATGCAGAAAGACTAAGCCACACCCTCAAGGGTCTGGCCGGTAGCATAGGCGCCTCGAAACTGCAAAAGATAGCTGCCGAACTGGAATACAAGCTCAGCAAGGAAGAAGCCAGGGAATTCATCCTGGAAACCCTGGGGCCGCTTACGCTATCACTCAACGCAGTGCTAGATGAATTAAAAATAGTATTGCCGAAGATTTTGCCCCCGCATGAAGAAGTCATTGTCGATGAAGCCGAGGCAAAAAACATTGTGACCGAGCTGCGCATCTTGTTGGCTGCATCAGATGTTGATGCGCAGAGCTTGTTTGAAGAAAATGAAACCGCAATTGCCAGCCAGTTCAACCCGGATGCCATGATACAACTCAGGCATTTCATGCATCAGTTTGAATTTGAAGCTGCGGCAAAACTGATTGAGCAGAAATAGCCGGCAGACACAATTCAAATCACCTGATTTTCTTTCAAACTAGCAATACGCTCTTCGTTTATTCCCCAGTCATGCAAAATTTCTGCACTATGCTGGCCTGGTGTTGCTGGTGGCCTGCTGATTCCTGCTGCTGTCCTGCTGAATCGTGGCGCAGGTGCTGGCTGTAATATGCCTTCAATATCGGTGAAATTGGCCCTGGCCCGATTGTGTGGATGTTCAGGTGCCTCTGCCATGTCCAGTACCGGGGCAAAACAGATATCCGTTCCTTCCATTAGTTCACACCAATGCTGGCGGGTCTTGGTCTTGAACAAAGCCGTACACTTTTCCTTCAGTTCCGGCCATTTCCGCCTATCCATTTGTGCATTGAATGCGGGATCAGTGATACCTGCAAGTTTGAGCAACAAGGCATAAAACTGCGGCTCTATCGCGCCTATGGAGATGAATTTCCCATCAGAACAAGCATAAGTATCATAAAAATGGGCACCGCCATCCAACATGTTGGCGCCACGCTGGTCTGACCATGCACCAAAAGCACGGAAGCCATAAATCATCGCCCCCAATAAAGCTGAACCATCGACCATGGCGGCATCCACCACCTGACCCTTGCCAGAGCTGCGTGCTTCCAGCGCCGCACAAACCACACCAAAAGCCAGCATCATGGCGCCGCCACCAAAATCACCGACCAGATTCAAGGGTGGTGCTGGCGGCGTATCCGCCCGCCCCATCGCATGCAACATACCGCTGAGGGCGATGTAATTCAAGTCATGCCCTGCCGATTGCGCCAGAGGGCCATTTTGCCCCCAGCCGGTGATACGGCCATATACCAGACGTGGATTACGTTGCTGGCAGACTTCCGGTCCTAGGCCCAGTCTTTCCATGACACCAGGGCGAAAACCCTCAAGCAGGATATCTGCGCTATCCATCAGGTCCAGCAAGACCGTTTTGGCTTCTTCCTGCTTCAAATCCAGCGCCAGCGAGCGCCGCCCTCTGGCCATGACATCATATTTGGTGCCGAGCATAGGGAAAGGATTATTTGTGCCTGGAGCTAGCTTGCGGTCTATGCGTATGACTTCTGCCCCCATGTCGGCCAGCATCATGGCGGCAAAAGGGCATGGCCCCAAGCCCACCATTTCGATGACACGAATACCTTGTAAAGGTCCAGCCATGTTTTGATTCTCCGATTCTGGCTTATAAATTACGTGAAATGATTTCTTTCATGATTTCATTGGCACCGCCATAGATGCGCTGTACCCTTGCGTCTACATACATTTGCGCTATCGGGTATTCCAGCATATAGCCGTAACCGCCAAATAATTGCAGGCACTGGTCGATGACCTTGCACTGCAAATCAGATATCCAGTATTTGGCCATTGATGCCAGCTCGGTATCCATGCGCCCTTCCATCATGTCAACGATACAGCGGTCAATGAAGGTACGGGCTATGGTTGCCTCGGTCTTGATCTCTGCCAGTACAAAACGAGTATTCTGCATTTCTATCAGGGCCTGACCAAAGGCTTTGCGCTCACGGGTATGGGTGATCGTCAGATCCAGTGCGCGCTCTATGGCGGCAACGCCAGACACGCCCAGTATCGTGCGTTCATAAGGCAATTCTGTCATCAGTTGGGTAAAACCCTTACCTTCAACGCCACCGAGTACCCTGTCCAGCGGCACGCGCGCATCATCAAAGAAAAGTTCGCAAGTATCCTGGCCTTTTTGACCTATCTTTTCCAGTATACGCCCTACCCGATAGCCTGGGCAGTCTTTGGTTTCTACCATGATCAGCGATATACCTTTAGCTCCAGCTTCAGGGTCAGTCTTGGTCACGACCACCACCAGATCGGCCATATAGCCGTTCGATATAAAAGTCTTGGAACCATTGATGACATAACTGTCACCCTCACGTCTCGCGGTCGTTCGTATGCCTTTGAGGTCAGACCCTGCACCGGGTTCAGACATGGCGATAGCGGCGATCATTTCGCCTGAGGCCAGCTTGGGCAAATACTTTTTCTTTTGCTCCTCCGTACCCTGGTTCAAAATATAATGGGCAACTATCGCATGCACATGTATGCCAAAGGCCATGTCACCGGCATAAGTCAGCTCTTCAAAAACGACGGATTGATGGGCAAAGCTGCCACCAGAGCCGCCGTATTCTTCAGGTATGTCAGCCAACAAGAGACCCATGGCACCACCCTTGTCCCAGATATCGCGGTCTACATGTTGTTGTTTTTTCCAGCGCTCCTGGTGTGGAGTGACTTCGGCATCGACAAAACGGCGTACTGCGTCTCGAAAAGTTTCCAGCTCTGGCGTCATCCAGCTTGGTTTGATTTTCATACTGTGTCTCCATTGTTATGGTCTCAGGCATTTGTGCCTGATTTTTTCTCGCTTGATTGATAGCGGCTATATTTAAGGTTACCATCAAGAGCTATCAGAAAAGCACCCAACACATTTTTTAGAAGACTATCCCCAATAGCAATGCCTAAAGAAATTATCACAGACACGACAGGCCAAGCATTGCCAGGCGCAGAAACCACAAAAAAACGCGGTCGCCCGGTGCTGGATGACTCTGAGAGCATACGCCAGGATTTGATCAGGAAATCAGCACAACTATTCAGGAAAAAGGGATACGACAACACCACCGTGCGCGATATCGCTGCCGCCGTGGGGATACAGTCTGGCAGCTGGTTTTATCACTTCAAGACCAAGCAAGACATCCTGGTCGCCGTGATGGAGCAAGGCATGCAAAAATCATTGGAAGAAATAGAGAAACTGACCTTGGCAGATTTGCCGCCACGGCTTGCCTTTCAGCACCTGGTGCAAGTGCATCTGAATACCTTGCTGGCACCTGAGCATGATTTTATTGCTGTACTGCTGTATGAATGGCGTGCGCTGGACAAACCAGCCCGCGCACGCATCATTGCACTCAAGGACAGGTACGAAGCGGCATGGGAGCAAGTCATCATTGCCCTGCATGCTTCAGGAGACTGGGCCATGCCAACCCGTACCGACAAATTGCTTATGTTTGGTACGCTGAACTGGACTGCGCAATGGTATAGGCGCGGTTCCGGGATCAGTATTGATGAACTTGCGGAGCAAGCCATACAATTTATTTTACGTACCAAACCTCAATAGCTAGTCAGGTAGCTATACAAACGATTACTCAAGTAGTTTTGCGAGAAAACAAGGCTACCAGACCTACCACCAGCAAGATGGGGAGGAGCAAAGGCAGCAATGCCAGTGCCAGAGAACCCACTACCACGGCAAAAATCACGCATAACAATACCGCCACACTGGCCAGCACCATGCCTGTCAGGCTAAGTGCAAAAACCACTGCCACAACTGCAATCCCGCAACCAAGCACGATGCCGAAAAAGCCACCTATACCATCCATATCTTCATTATCGATCTGCACGTCCATGCCGTGGAAGGATGACATGGCTATCATGACAAAAACCAGGATAGACAAGAGGATGATTGCAAGGCGCTTATTTGATGTGATGTTTGTTGTGGTTTCAGATTTCATGATGGGCTCCCTATAGCTCAATTGTGAATTTGATGATTTCTTGTGTTCTGTGATTCGATGTAAGCATCTTATAAAAGAACACCAGAGGCTTCCACATGCCTGCGACAGAATGCACAAATCAGGGCCTGAACAGTGATATCAACGGAGGAATGGGTCAAAAACAGGCACAAAAAAACAAAAAAGCAGCCATCAGCTGCTTTTTTGCTTGCTAGAGAGCGAATAAAAGATCAGCAACCGGTATAACTGGTCTTCATCGTAGTAAAGAATTCCGCAGCAGCACTACCCTGTTCGCGGGCACCATAACTGGACGACTTGCTGCCGCCAAATGGAACATGATAGTCAACTCCCGCCGTAGGCAGGTTGACCATGACCATGCCTGCACGGGCATGTCGCTTGAAGTGAGTCGCATATTTCAATGACGTTGTACAAATCCCTGCTGTCAGGCCAAATTCAGTATCATTTGCCAGTTGCAGCGCATGCTCATAGTTTTTGGCGAGAATGACGGATGCTACCGGCCCAAAAATCTCTTCCCTGGTATGCTGCATGGCAGGGTCGCAATCAACGAACAGGGCCGGATTGAGGAAATAACCATCGGTATCACGCGACAGGCGTTCACCACCAAAAGCCAATTTGGCACCTTCATCTTTGGCTATCTGTATGTAGCGTAAATCCTGGTCCAGTTGAGACTTGTCTACTACCGGACCTATATCTATGCCTGCCTGCAAGGCGTGACCTACTTTCAGGCTCTTCAATTTATCGATCATCGCCGCGACAAATACCGGGTAGATTTTTTCTTCAACGATGAGACGAGAAGATGCCGTGCAACGCTGGCCAGTAGAAAAATAAGAACCCTGAATTGCCGCATTGACAGCCACATCCAGGTCAGCGTCTGCCAAAATCACCAGCGGGTTCTTGCCACCCATTTCCAGTTGTACCTTGGCACGGCGTGCGGCGCAAGCTGCCAGTACACGGCTACCAGTGCCGACGGAACCGGTAAAGCTGATGGCATCCACTCTGCTATCTTTGCTCAATGCCTCGCCAACAATACGGCCAGGACCAGACAAGAGATTAAATACGCCTGCTGGCAAGCCAGAACGGCTGATGATTTCTGCCATGGCCCATGAGCAGCCTAGCACCAGCTCTGCCGGTTTCAAAATCACAGTGTTGCCATAAGCCAGCGCCGGTGCAGCTTTCCAGGCTGGAATGGCGATAGGAAAATTCCAGGGGGCGATAATACCAACGACGCCTACCGGCTCACGGGTGACATCGACATCCACCCCCGGCCTTACTGAAGCCAGTTTGTCGCCGCGTATGCGCAAGGCTTCCTGTGCAAAGAATTTAAAGATGGCTGCTGCGCGACCAACTTCACCAATCGCTTCTGGCAGGGTCTTGCCTTCTTCACGCGCCAGCAGGCTGCCGAGTTCGGCTTTGCGTTCATTGATTTCTGTGCCTATCTTGTCGAGCGCATCTGCCCTTTGCTGTACACCTGAGTTGCGCCAGCCTTCTGCAGCATCACGTGCGGCTGTAATTGCCAGTTCCACCTGTTCATTACCTGCACTCGCGTATTCGCCCACGACCTCACTCAAATCAGAGGGGCTGTGTGTGATAGTCACGTTTGCGCCATCATGCCAGCTACCATTGATATACAGTTGTTTCATCTTTATTCTTCCTTGTTTTATAGTCTTATTGCTCAGTCGGATTTTTCAGCTTTACCCGCCGCACCACTCAGGGCAGCGAGCGTTGATGTTTTTGTCGGGAAAACCGGTTGCCTCAAACCCGGTGCATCCCAGCCAAACATGAATTGGCAGGCGGCACCACAAATGCGCCCCTGACAAGCGCCCATCCCTGCCCTGGTCATCAGCTTTGCTGTACGCCAGTCACTATGTTCGCGCAATTGTCTGGCACTGACATCCTCGCAGCGGCACACCAATGTGTCTGACTTGCATAACTTGCGTAAGCCGTCATCTGTGGCAAAACTTTTCTTGAGTAAATCCGCGAAATGCCTGGCACGGGTACGACGCGCAATATCATCCTGTTTGGCTACCTGTCCAATCGCAGCCAAACCGGCAATGTGCCCTTCTGCCAAAGCCTTGTCAACACCGCCTATACCGCAAGCCTCGCCTGCCACCCAGACATCGGCGCGGGTACTGGCCTGATTGTCATCGACAACGATGCTGCCATCCTTGATTTCACATCCCAACAGAATACCGATTTCTAAATTGGTCAACAAACCAAAGCCGCAGGCAAGCAAATCACAGCTCAAGTCAATTTTCTTATTACCATGCTCCAGGCTGATGCCAAGCAAGCGCTGCTCTCCATGTGCCTTGACCACTCTGGCATCATGACGGTAGCGTACTCGTTTGAGTTGCCAAAACAATTTTAGTGACTGTACTAGCTTGCCGCGATGCGATTTGAGCAAAGCCAAGAAAAACTTTATCAAATTTTGACTGCTTTTAGTTTCGATGATACTGACTACCTGGCCACCAGCGCGTATGACTGTCTCCGCCACCGCCAGCAGCAAAGGACCGCTACCGGCAACGGCGACACGCTTGCCATTAACTGGCATACCACCTTTGATCAAGGCTTGCAAACCGCCAGCACCAGTAACGCCAGGCAAAGTCCAGCCGGGAAAAGGCAAAAGCAACTCGCGTGCACCGCTACAGATAATCAATTTATTCCAACTTAATTTCTGCGCTCCATCTGCTGTCTCCAGCAAAAATTCCTTATCAGCAGGTGTAGCAACAATACGCACGCCATACTGGATACGTACATTCAGGCAATTTGCAAGTGCTTGCCAAAGCTCATGTGCCCGCTTGTCGCGCCATGCTCCTGGGCCACCGCGCCAGATTTGCCCACCAGGTGCGGGATTTTCATCAATCACGGTGACAGTGGACGATAGTTCGGCGGCAGCCAGCGCCGCTGCCAGACCTGCAGGGCCAGAGCCTATAATAAGAATGTCCGTGGAAAACGGTAAAATTGTCGATACCATCGTCAGACTCCCAGACCAGCGGTTTCAGTATTGATCACCATGCCTGAGCGACAGTATTCCTGACAGGCCAGTTTGTGCGACTGACCATTAATACGCACCCGGCATTCTTGGCATACGCCCATGCCGCAAACGGCAAAGCGCGGCTGACCAGAAACCGATTGACGTGTCTGCATATTGTCGTATCGCATCAAGGCTGCGGCCACGCTCATGTCTGTTGTCGCCTCAAAGGATGATCCATTGATCCAGATTTTTGCGATTTTTTCTGTGCCTGGGCTGTGTTCACGCATATTTCAGCTCCCGCACTGGGAAAAACCGTTCAGGCGAATAAGGGTGATAATCTATTTCCCCTATTCGTCCGGCAATCTGGTCTGCCAGCATTTTTGCTGTCGCCATGGCCGTCGTCACCCCCAGCCCCTCATGCCCGGCTGCCAGCCAGACACCAGCCAGTTCAGGATGAGGCCCAATAATCGGGTGCCCATCGGGCGATGCCGGGCGCATGCCTGCCCAGGCACGTATGATTTGCATGTCGGCCAGACAAGGCAATAACTTCATGGCGGACTGCAAGACTGCACCCAGCGCCTTGGGGTCCAGGCTGTTATCTGTTTGTTGATCCTGCCTGCAAGAACCGATTAGCCACTGCCCATTAATGCGTGGTTGCACATTGGCAGCCACTGCCAGTGCATCGGCAGAGACAGCGGCCTGACCATAATCCATGCTGACGATTTGATGGGAAAGACGACCAGGATAGCGGTCAGTAATCGCCAAATGGCCTTTGCGACCAAACACGGCAATTTCAGGTAAGAGCTTGGCTACTTCGAGACCAGCAGCGACGATGATGATATCGGCATTTAGCTTGCTACCATCAGCAAAAACCAAGCGCTGGTCACCAAGCTGCGCAACATGTTTACCCAGGATCAGATTGCCACCGCGTTTGACCAAGAGCTGGGTCATGAAATGCGCGAGTTTGGGGGGATACACCACGCTGTCGCCAAATACCCTGACACCACCAGCAAGACCGGGGCGCAAAGCAGGCTCCAGTTTTTGCACTTGCTCGCCAGTCAAGACTTCGGCACGCCATAGCCGGGCATTCAGGCCTTGTGCCCTGTGATGCGCCTCCACCAACTGATCTTCGTTCTCTGCCACCCACAAGGTGCCGCATTGACTGACTTCACCTATGCCTGGAAATTCAGTAAAAAAGTCTTTCCATATGCGCAAAGAAAGTAGACACAAGTCCAGCTCCTGCTCGCTTTCATCCAGAGCAACCAGATGCCCCATACCTACAGCGGTAACCCCACAACCGGGGGATGCGGCATCAATCAAATTGACCTGATAACCCTCTTCCTGCATTTTCAAGGCGCAGGTGGTGCCGACTATGCCAGCACCAATGACACACACTGTCGTATTCATAGGCATGCTTCCTGCGCCATCACATTCACTAAAACAAACGATCAGTTAAACGTTGGCAAAACCGGGCGATTGGCGAGAGAAGCGCTGACCACTTGCTCTACACGGCTACGCAATTCACCTTCCAGTGGCAGACGCGGTGCACGCACACGGTCATTGGAATCGATGGCCAGTGTTTCTACCAGTTTGATGTTTTGCACCAGATAAGTGGAGACATCCAGGTCCAACAAAGGGCGGAACCAACGATAGATATCCAGCGCCTGGTTATAACGGCCAGCCTTGATGAGGCGGTAAATAGCCACAGTCTCATGCGGGAAAGCCACCACCAAGCCAGCTACCCAGCCAGTTGCACCAGCAGTCAATGCTTCAAAAGCCAGGTTATCTACGCCAGTGAACAAGTCATAACGGCTACCCAGGCGGTTGATGATTTCCGTAGTGCGGCGGATATCATCAGAGGATTCTTTTACCGCTACAAATCGTGCATCGTCAGCCAGTTCTTCCAACATGTCCGTTGTCACATCAACGCGATAAGCCAGGCGGTTGGAATAAATCATGACAGGCAAATCACCCGCAGCAGCGATGCTGCGCAGGGTTGCTACTGTTTCACGATGATTGCTGTGATAGATAGTGCTAGGCACAACCATCAAGCCGTCAGCGCCAGCTTTGGCGGCTTTTTCAGCCAAAGCGCAGGCGTCCCGTGTTGCTGCCTCGGCGACAGTCAGAATGGCAGGCTTGTTGCCAGTCACTTCTTTCGTCAATTTCAGCACATCGATACGCTCGGCATGGGATAACAAAGGGCCTTCACCCAGAGAGCCGCAAGCGATCAGGCCATCGCAACCGGCATCCATCAAATAACGGAAGCAGCGTTCCATTTCCTTGAAGTCCAGCGTATCGTCCTGGTTGAATTTTGTCGTAACTGCGGGAATGACGCCTTGCCACATGATATTTGCCTTGTCTCCGGATCAAACCGGTCAATTTTTGAAAATCAATCAAAGAACCTGATGCTGACAAATCGCGAAGAAATCGATCACAGTAAATATAAGCCTTTTGCAAACTTATTTCACGCGTTGCCAGATTGAGCATGACAAAGTGTAAGCCTACAAAGAGGCCTAGTCTTGATGTTTGTATGCATTTTGAAAGACGAAATCGGCACAGTCGATTATTACTGTGCGACAAGGGGAAACCGGAGCCAGCAAGGAGAAACGTCTCTCCTTGCATGGCAGATAAAATTTAATTAACTATTATTAAATATCAAGCAACTGCTGAAAGGAAAAAAGCACCTGCCAAAGTGATCATCACTCCTGCATACCGTGGCAATGTACTGGTCAGCATCTTTTGAGCCGCATTGCTGGCAAACCAGCCAGCAGCATGAATCAGTGCTGTCGCCAGCACGAAACCGGCACCATACAATACTGCAGATTCATTCGCTGGCATTTCTTGCCCATGTGCATAGCCATGCGCCATGGCAAATACAGACACCACAGCCACTCCCGCACTAACAGGCAGCTTGACCGCAAAACTGATCAATGAACCAAGAATAAGCACTGAGGCAGCGATACCGTGCTCTACTCCAGGCAATGTGATTCCTGCCAAAGCCAGTACCCCTCCAACGACCATCATCAAGGGGAAACTGGCCGGTATCAGCCATGCACGTGCATGCTTTTGTTGCGCTGCCCAGATGCCTATTGCCAGCATGGCGAGCAAATGATCCAGTCCAGTAAAAGGATGGAGAAAACCATCCTGTATGGCATTCATGGAATGCAGCACACTGTCATGCGCAAAAGCTGGCAATGAAATCATTGAACTACCAAGGGCCGCGACCGTACACAGGCAGCGCAATTTATTAAGTTTCATATTGATCTCCAGATTCCAGATTAAAAATTAGTTGTTGACTTCATCCAGCATGCCTTGCTGGCGAATGAAACTGACTACTGCTTCCAGCCCGTCACCAGTACGCAGATTAGTAAATACAAAGGGGCGTTCGCCACGCATACGCTTGGCGTCTTGCGCCATGATGTCGAGATTGGCCCCCACATGCGGAGCCAGGTCGGTTTTATTGATGATCAGCAGATCAGAGCGTGTAATGCCAGGCCCACCCTTGCGCGGGATTTTCTCGCCACCGGCAACATCGATGACGTAGATGGTCAGGTCTGACAGCTCGGGACTGAAGGTCGCCGCCAGGTTGTCACCGCCAGATTCGACCAAAATCAAATCAAGATCAGGAAAATCGGCACTCATGCGGGCTATCGCTTCCAGGTTGATGGAGGCATCTTCGCGTATGGCTGTGTGCGGACAGCCACCGGTTTCCACCCCCATCAAACGTTCTGCGGGCAAGGCATCGGCACGCAAAAGGATTTCCATGTCTTCCTTGGTGTAGATGTCATTGGTGATGACGGCCATTTCATAATGATCACGCATGCTTTTGCACAGCATTTCACAGAGTGCCGTTTTACCGGAGCCAACCGGGCCACCTATGCCTACGCGTAAGGGATTTGGTTCTGGCGAGCTTAAATTTTGGGTGTTCATCTTTTCGTTTCCTGTTTTTAATTTTTATGATCTGTACAGACGGCTGTACTGCACCTCATGCTGCATGGACAGCAAAGACAAGCCTGGTGCCCAGTTAGATAACTGGTCATCTTCCAGTTCTTGCGCCAGCCTCGCTGCTTTTTCCAGTTCGGGGCGTAACGACAGCAGTAAGCGTTGTCCTGAAACCTGGCCCAGGGGGATGGATTTCACGCCTACCAGCACCTGGTTTTCTGTCCATGAAAAGAGCATGCCCAGCAAGACCGATTCTGGCGGCACCTGCAATGCAACTGCTGCGGCTGCCATGGCCGTGGGCAAAGGTAATTCATGCTGTGCCAGCAATATCGCCAGTAGCTCAGCATCTGCAATCTTCAAGTCATTCACCAGCTTGCCCAGCGAATAACCCATCTGTATGCTCTCTGCCCTAAATTCTGCAGTGTCCCTGGCAGCAATGAACAAACCTGTCCAGTGGGATACTGCAGCCAAGTCCCTGCTCTCAAAAGCCTGCAACAAACGCCATAAAACTGGAGCTTCAAAACGCGCCACCACTTCATGCAGGCAATTGATGATCCATTCCTTTGCTGTGGCTTCGTTGCGTACCAGGTCTTTTTCTATCGCCGCTTCCATGCCTTGCGAATAGCTATAGGCACCAATAGGCAAAGATGGGCTGGCCAGTTGCAAGAGATGGAGTAAGGCTGCAGACTGCATGCTCAAGCCTTGCTGTCTGAAGGACGATGTATGCGCTGGCGCAAAGGTATTGGTGCCAGTGGATTATGCGGATGTCCTTCATCACCGCCCTGATGATGTCCACCACCATAAGCGCCTGATTCCGGCTCAAAACTGGCCTGTTCTTCGGCGACGACTGCCCCTAGCCCCTGCAACATTTCCTTCAACACGGGGTCTTTGCGTATGCGCAAGAAACCATCGCCGACCTGCGCCTGGGTATGCCGGTTACCCAGATGGAAGGCACAGCGCAATAGATTAAAGGCAGTTTCGCATTCCACCTTATACGTCGGCTCGGCAGCAGCAACAACTTCAATCACGCGGCCATCATTACCCAGCATCAGGTCACCATGGCGCATGACCGTGCCGCGCACGGTAAACACGGCCACATCTTCACCACTGACAAGCGTGGCGCGCAGGCGGCTTTTTTCACGTAATTCATACGGCAAGACCAGTTGCCCGGCGATGCTGTCGGCAGTCTCGATTTTTGTTTGTAATGTCAGCATTGTTTAAAATAAGAAATAACGTTGGGCCATAGGCAGGATTTTTGCCGGTTCACACACCAGCAATTCACCATTGGCACGGACTTCATAGGTTTCTGAATCGACTTCCATTTTCGGCGTCAGACCATTGTGCATCATGTCCTTTTTGCGGATATGGCGCGTGTTCTTGACGGCAATCAGGGTCTTGTTCAGCTTCAGTTGTTCTGCCAGCCCCGCATCCAGCCCCGCCTGCGATACAAAGGTGAACGACTTTTTCAGCCCGCCACCAAAGGCACCAAACATCATGCGGTAATGCACAGGCTGTGGTGTTGGTATCGATGCATTCGGGTCACCCATCTGGGCAGCGGCGATCATGCCACCCTTGATAATCATCGATGGTTTCACGCCAAAGAATGCTGGCTTCCACAAGACGATGTCTGCAATCTTGCCTACTTCCAGCGAGCCGACTACATGGGCAATGCCATGGGTCAGCGCCGGGTTGATGGTGTATTTGGCGATATAACGTTTGACACGGAAGTTGTCGTTACGCGCATTGTCTTCCGCCAGCGAGCCGCGCTGTTGCTTCATCTTGTCTGCCGTTTGCCAGGTACGCATGATGACTTCGTCGACACGGCCCATGGCCTGGGAATCGGACGACATCATGGAGATGGCACCGATATCATGCAAGATATCTTCAGCCGCTATGGTTTCGCGTCGTATGCGTGATTCGGCAAAGGCGATGTCTTCGGCAATAGCCGGGTCCAGGTGATGACAGACCATAAGCATGTCGAGATGCTCATCTAGGGTATTGACGGTGTAAGGACGGGTAGGATTGGTGGATGATGGCAGTACATTCGCCTCACCCACTGCCGCAATAATATCTGGCGCATGGCCACCGCCAGCACCTTCGGTATGGAAGGTGTGGATAGTCCTGTCCTTGAATGCGGCCAGGGTGTGCTCCAGGAAGCCGCCTTCATTCAGCGTATCACTGTGGATGGCAACCTGCACATCCATAGCGTCTGCCACAGTCAGGCAATTGTCGATGGCTTGCGGCGTCGTACCCCAGTCCTCATGCAGTTTCAGGCCGATGGCACCGGCCCTTACCTGCTCTTCCAGCGGCAAAGGCAGGCTGACATTGCCCTTGCCCATGAAACCCAGGTTCATGGGAAATGCATCTGCCGCCATCAGCATCGAATGCAGATGCCAGGGGCCTGGTGTACAGGTAGTGGCTGCCGTACCAGTGGCCGGTCCGGTGCCGCCGCCCAACATGGTGGTGACGCCGCTCATCAACGCTTCTTCAATCTGCTGCGGACAAATAAAATGGATATGTGAATCGATGCCACCAGCGGTCACAATCTTGCCTTCACCAGCAATGATCTCGGTCGCGCCACCAATGGCCATGTCAACGCCAGACTGTATGTCTGGGTTACCTGCCTTGCCTATACAGGCAATCAAACCATTTTTAATGCCAATGTCTGCTTTGACGATACCCCAGTGATCAATGATGACGGCATTGGTGATGACAGTATCCATGACTTCTGCATGTGGTCTTTGCGACTGGCCCATGCCATCGCGTATCACCTTGCCACCGCCAAACTTTACCTCTTCACCATAAATGGCAAAGTCTTTCTCGATTTCTATGAATAGATTGGTATCTGCCAGTCGGATGCGGTCACCCGTAGTTGGCCCAAACATTTCAGCATAGGCATGACGTGTAATTTTCATAGCGCCCCCATGACTTTACCGCAAAAGCCATATACTTTCCGGTCACCCGCCAGGGCCACCAGTTCTATGCTGCGTTGCTGCCCCGGCTCAAAACGGATGGCAGTGCCAGCAGCAATGTTGAGCCGCATGCCATACGCCTGTTGGCGGTCAAATTGCAAGGACGGATTAGTTTCATAAAAATGAAAATGTGAGCCCACCTGTATCGGCCTGTCACCGCTATTGGCCACAGTAATGCTGACCACGGGGCGGCCCACGTTCAATTCGATATCCCCATCTTCTATCAGGGTTTCGCCTGGTATCATGGTTTTCTCCTAAGGAATGGGGTGATGGACGGTAACCAGCTTGCTACCATCCGGGAAAGTTGCTTCAACCTGTATGTCCGGTATCATTTCCGGCACGCCCTCCATGACATCGGCACGGCTGAGTATTTGCGTGCCTTCCGACATCAGTTCAGCCACCGTCTTGCCATCGCGCGCGCCTTCCATGATGGCTGCGGTGATCAGGGCAACTGCTTCAGGATAATTCAGCTTCAGGCCGCGCGCCTTGCGTCTTTCTGCCAACAGGGCGGCGGTAAATATCAGCAACTTATCTTTTTCTCTGGGTGTCAGATCCATATCTTCTTTCGCTTATTGTCTGTGCTATCACCAAACTTATTATTTATCGACATTTGCAAAATAACAAGCAAGTCCACTAAGGCGACAGGCCAGTCCTCTAAAAACATTATAAAAAGCAACACAGCAAGTTTTGAACCAAGGGCAAATAGCCTGAATTACCGGAATACGCACCAAACAAAGGCGCAAATTCACCAAGTTAGTGCATTTCATATAAATGCAGATATCGCGAAAATAATAGGAACTTTCAAAGCATCTCAAGGTAATACCTTAAAACAACCTACAAATAAACGTGGATAACCAAGAGACAGATTCCAGCTTGCTGACACAAATGCGCGACGGTGATGTTGCCGCATTTCAACGTCTGTACCAGCGCCATCAGGGACATATTTATCGCTACGCCCTGATGCGATGTGGTCAGAGCGCGCTGGCGGCTGACGTGGTGCAGGATGTTTTCATGGTTTTGCTGAGCAAATCCTACCGTTATGACGCGGGTCTGGGCAGTTTGCAGAATTTTTTGTTTGGCGTAGCCAGGAATTTATTGTTGAAACAGGACCAGGCAGAACGCCGCCACCAGCCTCTGCCAGCGTTTGGTAATGAACTTGCCAAAGAATTTGGTGCGGAAGATGGAGAAGAAGTCTTGATGAGTGAAACAGCAGAACCCGCAGACGTTATCTTTCATCAGCAAATGACCGAGCATGTGCGGCAAGCAGTCGCGGTACTGCGTCCCCATTATCGCGACGTGATTATTCTGTATGAATTGCAGGAACTGTCATACGCAGAGATAGCCGTGATTTGTGACATAGACATAGGAACAGTGCGCTCACGCCTGTCCCGGGCACGGGCAGCGATACTGCAATACAGCGAAAGACTGGGCTGGCGACCAGATGCAGCAAAAACCGGAACACAAAGATGAAAGACCTTATGAATATCCCACAGGACGCCAGCAATACAGATGCCTTGCTGGACCAGCAATTCAGCCTTTTGCGCAAGGATTTGCAGGAACTGAATACGCCAGCATCTACCGAGCAGGCTTTATTACTTGCCTTTACCAAACAACAAGCCAAGGACAAAAAACGGGCGCGCAGCAGACACTTACGTCCCTGGCTGGCTGGTTTGCTGACACTGAGTGGCAGCTTTGGCCTAGTCATGCTGACGGTCATATTCCCTGCATCGCAGCATCCATTGACGCCGGATAGCACCACTGTTTCAGGTACAGAGCTTCCTCCTTTCGTCGCTCTGGTACCACTGGAGCGCCTGAATAACGAAACACCAAGCATGCTGGAAGCAGAAGTCCCGGCAGCCTGGCTTGCCAGCCTGGGCATGCCAGTCTCGCCAGAAATAGCCGGTGACATGGTGCAGGCGCAAATGCTGGTCGCTGCCGATGGCGAGCCATTAGCCATGCGACTCCTGAAGTAAGCAATAAGCTACTCAATATCTAAAGCAGCATAGAAAGACAAAAATGACACACGAAAAAGGAAGCATCATGAAAACCAAACTGCCACTCTTCATATTGTTAAGCTCTGCCTGGGCAATGGCACATGCCAATACCGACAGTGACACTGCAAACCATAGGGAAGAAAAACCTGTGCATCGCCACGTGGAAATCATACAGATGCCTGCGATTCCAGCACTGCCGCCTATTCCACCGATTCCCCCAATGCCGCCTATGCTGGCACTGGCAGACATACCCGATACAAAAAACGTCAGCAGGATAGTCTCCGATGCCATGAGCCAGGCATTTGTCAGCATGCAAGGCATGCATAGTATCCGGCCAATTAAAAATGCTCCGTACAGTGCAGAAATCATCACAGAGAAAACCCAGCCCCTGGCCGATGGCAACCAGATCAGCAACAAAACCGCCAGCTTGAACTACAGGGATGCTGCGGGCCGCACCCGTCAGGAAATGCGCGACAGCAAGGGCAATGTTCAGCACATCGTCATCGTTGACCCGGTTGAAAACCTGCGCTACATCCTCACGCCAGAAAAAAAGACGGCAACCAAAATGCACATGGGTAAAGACCTGGATGAAAAAATGGCGAGTGCCAAAGAAAAAATTGATGCTGCCAAAGAAAAGCTGGACAAGCTGAAACAAGAGGGCAAAACAGTCAGCGTAGAAACTCAGCGCAACGGTGACGAAGTCATTGTCAAGCGTATAGAACGCAAAACCAGCGGCGACAAGGCAGAAGACAGCAAAGACGTGCGCGAAGAAGTCCAGGTCAGAGTGATCCGTGCTGGCAACGCCAGCGACATGCCAGCCCTGCATACCAGTATGAGCTCAGCATCAGGCAATTTCACCAGCCTCATGGCCCTGAGCCCAATGTCGATGGCATTCGTGGATCACCGCTGGACAGCAAAGGGCAACACCAAAGACCTGGGTAGTCGTGACATTGACGGTGTACGCGCAGAAGGCAAAATGCGCTCCTACCAAATCCCTGCCGGCGAGGTCGGCAATAAAAACCCGATTACAGTCAGCTCGGAAAACTGGTATTCACCAGAACTGCAAATGACGGTCTATGCAAAACAGACAGACCCACGCACAGGTGACTGGAATTACCGGCTGAATAATTTAAAACGTACAGAACCTGCTGCGAATTTATTTGGTGTGCCTGAAGGGTATACGGTGAAAGAAATACCTGCGACACAGAGAATCGTTGTGGAAAAACGCGAAGAAAAGAAACCCTGACCCCTCTGGCCCGCCGGGCCGTTTTTTGCAGGGCTTGTGAGTGGACAGGGCCAGGATTCCCGACCTGCCCTGCCACTCTTTTTTAAAGTTTGCTTGCCAATGCTGCCGGGATTGGTTATAGTTTTTCCATGCACGCAATTACCTTTCCCCTGCTGAACACGAACTTATGCGCTATTAATGCCGCATTTGCTGTCGTGCACGCGATTGCGCCGCCTGTTGTTTCCATCCGCGACATTTCCATTATTCGAATTATCCAGGGTCGTTAAGCTACGGCGTATGCCGGTGCCTGGCGGCCCTTCAGCTCATCCTATTCTGATGTCCTGAGCGCTATTACTGTAACTATCACGCTCACGCCTTCTCTGATTTTTTCTGCTGATTTTTATTCTGGAGTTTTTATGTCCCATGTCGCTACAGACAGGCCTTTGCGCGCCCATGCCTCTTCACCATCTACTTTATTGAGCACAGGTTTGCCTTATCCCTCGCTGGCAGATATCCGCAAGACAGCAGCCAGGCTGTCACAGCAGGTTTTGCATACCCCTGTCTGGCACTGGCAAACCGGATCTGCTCTGGACAAGCTGGAACCAGATACCGAGGTCTGGCTGAAGCTGGAGCTGTTTCAAAAAACCGGTACATTTAAATTGCGAGGCGCTTTGAATTGCATTTCTGCGCTGGATGAAGCTGCGCGTGAGCGTGGTGTAGTTGCCGTCAGTGCAGGCAATCATGCAATGGCGGTTGCCTATGCTGCCAAACTGGCGGGTGCATCTTGCAAAGTGGTGCTGCCACGTCATGCCAGCCCTACCCGCATCAAGGCTTGCCGACAGGATGGCGCAGAAGTGATATTGGAAGCGGACATGCATAAGGCATTCGCACTGGGGCAGCGCATCGTTGAAGACGAGCAGCGCACCATGATCCATCCTTATGATGGCCCGTTGACTGCACTGGGTACAGCAACAGTGGGTTTGGAGTTGATGCAGCAAGTGGTGCAACTGGATGCCGTGATCGTGCCTATCGGTGGTGGTGGTTTATGTGGCGGCATTGCTTCTGCAGTCAAACAATTGGCACCACATTGTGCCGTGTATGGAGTTGAACCTTATGGTGCAGATGCCATGTACCGCAGCTTCCAGTCTGGTCAGCCAGAAAAGTTAAAGGTAGTTGATAGCATAGCCGACAGCCTGTGCGCGCCATATGCCATGGATTACAGTTTCAGGGTATGTCAGCGTTTTGTGGATGAGATTGTCAGGGTCAGTGATGATGAAATCTGTACTGCGATGTCGGATTTATATCATGACGTCAAGCTGGTGGCTGAACCTGCTGCAGCGGTTGCCACGGCAGGCTTGTTTGGGCCCTTGCGCCAAAGACTGGCTGGCAAACGAGTGGCTGTGATTGTCTGTGGTTCGAATGTAGACCCCGCCAGATATGCAGAATTGCTTGCCAGGGCTGGATCATCAGCGCACGGGCTGGCCGCCTGATCTGGAAATCTCGAATACAGTTAAAACGGTAGCTCAGTTTGCAACAGGCAGCATATGCATGATATGCAAAGTCTTGCAATGCCCTACAATATGGGCTCACTCAGGCATAAACATCGACGGATTTTACATTTCCCGCTCTGTGCCTGTTCACTGCATGATAATTAATGGAATTGCATATGCAACAAGGCTGACTGACAGATTTTTTTCGTCAAAACGATAGTTTGATGGTGTTTGTCAACGTCTTGCTGCAGCAACTGGGCTTGCCTGTGCCAGCAGTACCTACCATGATGTTCAACGCCAGCCAGGCTACACAGTCCGGGCAATTGCTGGTTTTGCTGATGGCAGCGGTGGGGGCCTCCCTGATTGCCGACCTGATCTGGTACCAGGCCGGCAAGAAGTTTGGCTATAGCGTGTTGAAGTTTTTATGCAAGATGTCGATCAACCCCGGGTCTTGCGTGAACCAGACGGAAGCACGCTTTCATCGCTGGGGAGTATGGTCACTGGTGGTGGGTAAATTTATCCCGGGTTTTTCTACCGTGGCTCCACCAGTAGCTGGTGCTTTAGGTATGCCGCGTACGTCTTTCATGCTGGCTTCCGCCGCTGGTGCAGCTTTATGGGCAGGACTGGCCTTGCTGGCTGGCTTTGCCTTGCAGGCGCAAATTGAAGCTGGTCTGGTGTTTTTGTCGGCGCAGGGTATACGTATTGCGGCTATCTTCATTGCCCTGGTATTGAGCTGGCTGGCCTGGAAATTCTGGCAAAAGAAACGCTTTGAAAAACTCGCGTCCATCCCTCACTTCAGTGCGACTGAAATGTCGGATACACTGAAAACCAGTACCCTGCCCCATATCATCGACTTGCGCAGCCCGGCGTTGATTGCAGAGACCGGCACCATACCCCATGCCATGGTCAGCGAGGTGAAGCAAGTTGGCAATGCGGCCCAACATTGGCCGCAGCATGAAATGATCATCACGATATGCGCCTGCCCTGGCGATGCAGGTGCCGTGCATGCAGCTCACACCCTGAGGCAATTGGGGTTTAAAGATGTGCGGCCTTTTGCAGGCGGTTTTGATGCATGGCAGGAACTGTCTGCCCAGCATCCACATTTACTTGTCAAGGCCTAGTAGATTGCGCCTTTCGTAATAATGCCTGCAGTTCCTTGACCAGATGATCAAAGGTAGTCCGGTAACGCTGGCTGGAGCGTAGGTCCTCATGCATGACTACCCATACCGGAAAGTCAATTTGGAATTCATCTGCCAGCACGCGTTGCAGATAAGTATGCTGCTGAGCCAGACCAAGCTGGCAAATACCTATGCCATAGCCTTTGCGTATGGCAGAAAACTGCACCAGATCGCTATCAGCACGTAAGGAAAAATCAGCGCGCTGTACCTGCGGGTAACGTTTTTGCAAAGCCCGGATATAGGGAAATTCACGGTCATAGCCGATCACGCTATGGTTTTTTAGCGCCATCAAATCAACTGGAATACCGTGGCGCGACAGATAATCAGTATGGGCAAAGTAGCCCATGCTGATCGTACCAGCACGACGGGCGATCAATGCATCTTGCAAGGGTTCGGTCATGCGCACGGCAATGTCCGCATCACGCTTGAGCAAATCCTGGGTATGGTTGGATATCTGCAATTCTATGCTCAGTTCTGGATGAGTCTGCCGCAAGCCTGCCAACAAGCCTGGCAATATTTCTACGCCCATGACTTCTGATGCGGTAACACGCACCGTGCCTCTTACCTCATTTGCTTCTGACGACACACTGCGCAGCAAGGCGCTTTCAGTTGCCCGCAAGCTTTCTGCATAAGGTTTCATGGACAGCGCGGCGATTGTGGGTGACAGGCCGGACTGGTTGCGTACAAATAGACTGGTGCCCAAGGCTTGCTCAAGAGCCTCAATGTGCCGCCCTACTGTCGGCTGCGTCAAACCCAGGGCACGGGCAGCGCCTGATAGCGACCCTTCTTCCAGCACAGCGAGAGCAGTACGGTAGTAGTCCCAGTGGATATTTTTGCCATCCATACAGAAATGTATATCACCTATGCAGTTTTAGAGAATTGTATATAGCTTAGCAAAGATACACAATGACTACATCAACTACCCCATTAAAGGAGAATCAACATGAATCAGCAAGCACAAAACAATATCCAGACCAAGATAGAAGCCAATAAGCAAGTCCTGGTATTGGGCGCAACTGGCGGCATAGGCGGTGAAGTCGCACGTTTGCTGATGCAGCGCGGCTGGCAGGTCACCACTCTGCATCGCAATCCTGATCAAGTGAAAGATAAAACGGCAGCGCATATCTGGATGAAAGGTGATGTCCTGGTGCAGGATGATGTGGTGCAGGCTGCTGCCGGAAAATCTGTCATCGTCCACGCAGTCAATCCACCTGGATACCGCGACTGGGAAAAACTGGTGCTGCCTATGATAGAAAACACTATCGCCGCTGCCCAGGTCAGTGGCGCACGCATCCTGTTGCCAGGTACTGTTTATAACTTTGGCCCCGATGCATTCCCGCTGATTGCAGAAAACGCTTCGCAGTTCCCTATCACCAAAAAAGGGAAAATCCGGGTAGAGATGGAACACCGCCTGCGCCTGGCTGGCAGCAAGGGTGTCAAATCCCTCATCGTCAGAGCTGGGGATTTCTTTGGTCCAAAAGCAGCCAACAACTGGTTTTCACAAGGTCTGGTAACACCTGGCAAGGCTGTGAGTGTAGTGCGTTACCCAGGCAGTGCTGGCGTCGGCCATCAATGGGCATACTTGCCTGACGTCGCAGAAACCATGGTGCGCTTGCTGGAGCGTGGAAATGAACTGGGTAATTTTGCCCGCTTCCATATGGAAGGCCATTGGGATCATGATGGCAAGCAAATGGTAGCTGCAATTGGCCGCGTCACTGCCAAGCCTACGTTAAAGGCGAGCTGGTTCCCATGGCCTGTATTCACTCTGCTGTCACCTTTCCAGCAAACTTTGAAGGAAATGATGGAGATGCGTTACCTGTGGCGCACTGAAGTCAAAATGTCGAACCAGGCTTTGGTAGACTTTTTGGGTGAAGAGCCGCGCACACCACTGGATGTGGCAGTTCGTTCCAGCCTGGCAGGTCTGGGTTGCATCAAACGTAGCGCAAGCTACGAATCAGGTGTTCCAGATGCGCGGAATTTTGGCATCACACCCAATCACGACAGGGCGTAAATGCTGCCACACCAGCTGCATCCAAAGCCGGGCAACTTCACTGGAGTTGCCCAGGTAGCGCGCGATAATGACAGACTTCATTTGCGTGACGCCACACAAGGCGTCCGCTTCACGCTCAGACAAAAAGGCCGATGTTTGTTCGCGCAAAGCATGCAATTGTTCACCAGACAGCAAGGCACCTGAAGCCAGCACCATCGCCGACACTGATTTACCATTCAAACCCAGCGGACTTTGCATGGCAGGGCTGCCACCTTTCAAACTGCCCTGTTCATGCCAGATCATCTTATCTTCACGATAGATGCTGCAATGCTGTTTGATCCGGCCACTGTTATAGGTTTCGCCAGAGGCAGTGCGGCCAAAGCAAAAAATATCAGCCGCAATCAATCTAGCATCTGCGGCAAGGTGTATGGTCTGGTGCAAATCGACACAGGCATCGTCAAAAAAAATGGTTTCTTGCGGCAGCCATTCAAGCCTGGCACCTGCATCGAGTTTGAGATTGATATGTTGTGCTGATACATATCCATTACTGCGATACCATTTCGCCGCACCTGGTGTCGTCACCAGTGCATGCGTGTCAGCCGCCAGCTTCACATCTATCTTTAACTGGTCGCCACCGACTACGCCACCTGGGGGATGAATGATGATGGCATGGCAAACTTCATCCCCTTCAGGGTACAGAGGCTTTTGTACACGCAGGGGACCATTGTGTTTGCGTTCCGTCAGGCGCGTGACATCGCCATCCTTGCTAAAGCCCAGTTGCAGGCTGGCTTGCCAGTGTGATTTTGTAGCGCGTGGGGGTAATGCCGGACTGCATACATCCATATTCAGCTAGCGATAGGTAAAGACTGCACTATACCGCCAGATGCCGCTTGACGTCATCCCCATCCATCAATTCCTGGCCGCCATAGGCCACCACCTCACCACGCGACAGCACGACAAAATGATCTGCCAGTTCGCGCGCAAAATCGAAGTACTGCTCGCACAGCAAGATGCCTATGTCGCCACGTTCACGCAGTAAACGAATGACACGGCCTATATCCTTGATGATGGATGGTTGTATGCCTTCTGTAGGTTCATCAAGGATAATGAGCTTGGGTTCAGCCAATAAGGCGCGGGCAATGGCGAGTTGTTGTTGCTGGCCGCCAGATAAATCACCGCCACGCCTGTGCAGCATTTCTTTCAATACGGGGAAAAGTTGATATACCTCATCCTTGATTTTTCCTGCCTTGCGTGCGGGCAGGCTGGCCATACCCATGAGCAGATTTTCTTCCACGGTAAGACGGGCAAAAATCTCACGGCCTTGTGGCACATAAGCTATCCCGGCCCTGGCCCTGTCGTGCGGCGAGAGTTTGTTGATGTCGCGGCCTTCAAAGGTGACCGTACCTTCGGTGACGGGCAAGACGCCCATCAGGCATTTCAGCAAGCTGGTCTTGCCGACGCCATTACGGCCCAGCAAAGCCATGCATTCGCCTTTTTTTAGTGACAGTGAAATACCACGCAAGGTGTGGCTGGAGCCGTAATGCTGGTGTAGTTGTTTGACTTCAAGCATGCTCAACTTTCATTAGCGTCCTTTAGCGTCCAAGATAGACTTCAATGACGCGATCATCTGCCTGCACTTGTGCCATCGTGCCTTCGGCAAGTACAGATCCCTCATGCAATACCGTGACTTTGCCCTGTTGCGCAATTTCGGTGACAAAACCCATATCGTGTTCGACCACCATGATGGAATGCTTGCCGCGCAGTTCATTGAGTAATTCAGCTGTACGGGCTGTCTCTGCATCCGACATGCCAGCCACGGGTTCATCGAGCAGGATCAATTGTGGCTCCTGTATGAGCAGCATGCCAATTTCCAGCCATTGTTTTTGGCCGTGCGATAGCAAACCTGCCTGCCTTTGCTCTTGCCCATCCAGGCGTATCAATTGCAGGATGGCGGCTATCTTATCTTTTTGCTCGCTGTTCAGGCGGGCAAACAGGGTAGTCTTGACGCGCTTGTCCATTTTCATGGCCAGCTCAAGATTCTCAAATACACTGTGTTGCTCGAACACCGTTGGCCGTTGGAACTTGCGGCCTATGCCGGCGTGGGCGATATCGACTTCGCTCATGCGCGTCAGGTCCATGGTCTGCCCGAAGAATGCGGTGCCGGATGTGGGCCGTGTTTTACCGGTGATCACATCCATCATCGTAGTTTTACCCGCGCCATTGGGGCCGATAATGCAACGCAGTTCCCCCACCGATATATCCAGGTTCAGATTATTAATGGCCTTGAAACCGTCAAAAGAAACGACGATATCTTCCAGATAAAGGATTGCGCCGTGGGTGGTATCCACTCCTTCCTGTTTGATACGGCCATAAGACACACCCTGGTCACCGGTAGCACTCTCGTACTGCTGCCCCGGTCGCAAGACGCCACTCATCATGTAAGAGGTCATGCAGGCTCCCGCTGTTTTTTGAATTTACTCACCAGACCCAGGACACCCTGTTGCATGAACAAGGTCACTAGTATGAACAGCAAACCCAGGGCATACAGCCACAAATCCGGGAAAGCAGCAGTGAACCAGCTCTTCAGGCCATTCACGGTAAAGGCACCAATAATAGGCCCGAGCAAAGTACCGCGCCCGCCTACTGCGGCCCAGATCACCATTTCTATGGAATTGGCTGGCGACATTTCAGAGGGGTTGATGATGCCCACCTGTGGCACATACAGGGCACCGGCAATGCCGCAGAGTATGGCAGACAGCGTCCAGACAAACAGCTTGAACCACAAGGGGTTATAACCGATGAACATCAGCCGCGATTCAGAATCCCGCACGGCCTGTAGTACGCGCCCCAACTTGGAAGTGACTATCCAGCGGCACAGGAACAATGCCGACAACAAAATCAGCAAGGTGATCAGGTACAGTGCTGCCTTGGTGCCAGGTGCAGTGATGGTAAAACCCAGGATACGCTTGAAATCGGTAAATCCATTATTGCCGCCGAAGCCAGTGTTATTGCGGAAGAACAACAGCATGAAGGCAAACGTCATGGCCTGGGTGATGATGGAGAAATACACGCCTTTTATACGGGAACGGAAGGCAAAGAAACCAAAAATAAACGCCAGCACTCCAGGCACCAGCACCACCAGCGCCATGCAATACCAAAAGCTGTCGGTCATCGCCCAGTACCAGGGGTAAGTTTTCCAATCCAGGAAGACCATGAAGTCAGGCAGATTACTTTGATAGACACCGTCACGGCCAATAGCACGCATCAGATACATGCCATGCGCATAAGCACCCAGCGCAAAAAATACACCATGGCCCAAAGATAAAATGCCGGTGTAGCCCCAGACCAGATCAAGTGCCAGCGCAGCCAGGGCATAGCACATGAACTTGCCAACTAGCGCAATCGTATAGCTGGAAATATGCAATACATGGCCAGCTGGAAAACTCAGGTTAAGGATAGGTAGCAGCACGGCAATCACTGCGCACACCAGTATGCCCGCCCATGCAGGTCTGGAAAACATATCTTTCATTATCGTCATGCTTGAACTCATTCCACACTCCTGCCTTTGAGCGCAAACAAGCCTTGCGGTCTGCGTTGTATGAAAATGATGATGAATACCAGGATGACGATCTTGGCCATGACGGCACCAGCCACAGGTTCCAGGAATTTATTCACTTCGCCCAGACCAAAGGCAGCAATCACGGTACCGGCCAACTGCCCTACCCCGCCCAGCACCACGACCATGAAAGAATCGACGATATAGTTTTGTCTCAGGTCAGGGCCGACATTACCCAATTGCGACAAGGCCACGCCACCGAGACCTGCAATGCCTGAACCCAGACCAAAAGTCAGCATGTCTATCTTACCGGTTGCAACGCCTACACAATCAGCCATGCGGCGGTTTTGCGTCACGGCACGCACGAACAAGCCCAAACGTGTCTTGTTAAGGATCAGCCAGACAGCCAGCACGACAAACAGGGCAAAGAAGATAATGATGATGCGGTTATAAGACAGTACCAGCGAACCAAGCACCGTGATACCCCCCGACATCCAGGAAGGATTGGCGACCTCGACATTTTGCGCACCAAAAATCGAGCGCACGGCCTGCATCAGTATCAGGCTGATACCCCAGGTACATAACAGGGTTTCCAGCGGGCGCCCATATAACCAGCGTATCACCGTTCTTTCCAGCAAAATGCCAACAGCGGCAGAGACCAGAAAAGCGGCAGGCAAAGCCAGCAACAAATAGGCATCCACAGCACCGGGCATGAACTTGCGGAACAGCATCTGGCAGACATAGGTCGTGTAAGCACCTATCATCAGTAATTCACCATGCGCCATATTGATGATGCCCATCAGGCCAAAGGTGATTGCCAGACCCAAGGCAGCCAGCAACAGCACACTACCCAGCGAGACGCCATAAAACAGATTGCCGACAAATTCCATGCGCGCGAGGCGGCCATCGATAGCATTCAGGGTATTGGCAGCCTCCAGGCGTATGCTGGCATCAGCTTCGTTGTAACTACCATCAGGATTTTGTGCCAGCATTTTTTGCAGCACAGGTTTTAAATTGGGATTGGGGCTATCCAGCAAAGCCTTGACTGCGGCCTTGCGCACTACCGGGTCACTGGCTTGCAAATTGGCGGTGGCAATCAGCATTTGCAGACGGGATTTAATTTCGCTGTCATTTTCTTTCAGATAGGCTCTGTTCAGCAAGGGCAATTGCTCTGGCGTTGCTTCTTTTTCCAGCGCAGTCGCAGCGACAAGGCGGATATTCTTGTCCGATGAAAATAGTCTCAGTCCTGACAATGCGCTATCCACCGCGGCACGCAGGCGGTTATTGATGGTGATTGCCTCGACATCATCCGGCAGCTTTCGCATTTTCCCAGTGCTAAGATCCTTGGCCTGTTCGCCATCGACCAGATAGACGGCGACATCCTTGGCAAATAAAGTTTCATTTTTCAGTGCAGTCAATACTTCCACAGCCTCTTCATTGCCCAAGGCTGCAATCGAATTGACGGCACCTATGCGCGCATCAGGATCATCACCCGCCAGCGCTTGCAAGAGCTTGCCATCGATAGCCGCGTGCGCTGTCAGGCTGAACACGAGCAAGACTATGCTCGCGCAGATTTTACGAAATATCATAGGCAACCAGGTCAGGGATAGAAAATCCGGATCAACACTCAGGACAATCAACACGTGAAAGTCCTGAGTGCCTGCATCACTGCTTAAATATAACCTCTTGAGTTACAGCTTTTGCTTACCTTCATTGCCAGGGATGTAAGGGCTCCATGGTTGTGCACGGATAGGCGTCTTGGTTTTGTAGACCACGCTGAACTGACCATCCGCCTTGATCTCACCTATCATGACTGGCTTGTGCAGGTGATGATTGGTTTTATCCATCGTCAATTCAAAACCGGATGGTGCCTTGAAAGTCTGCCCACCCATGGCAGCAATGACCTTATCTGTATCTGTGGATTTGGCTTTTTCAACGGCCTGCTTCCACATATACATGCCTACATAAGTCGCTTCCATAGGATCATTGGTCACAACTGTTGCTGCATTAGGCAGTTTTTTGGCGACTGCATAGTCTTTCCATTTTTTGATGAACTCGGTATTCACCGGGTTTTTCACAGACTGGAAGTAATTCCAGGCTGCCAGATGGCCCACCAATGGCTTGGTATCGACACCGCGCAATTCTTCTTCACCGACTGAGAATGCGACGACAGGTACATCCGTCGCCTTCAGACCCGCATTGCCAAGTTCTTTATAGAATGGGACATTGGAGTCTCCATTGATGGTGGAGATAACCGCCGTCTTGCCACCAGCAGCAAATTTCTTGATGTTGGCAACAATGGTCTGGTAATCAGAGTGGCCGAATGGGGGTATACACCTCATCAATGTCAGTATCCTTGACACCCTTGCTATGCAAGAAGGCGCGCAGGATTTTGTTAGTGGTGCGTGGATATACATAATCTGTACCCAGCAAGACAAAACGCTTGGCACCACCACCCTCTTTCGACATCAGGTATTCTGTAGCAGGAATAGCTTGCTGGTTAGGCGCAGCACCTGTGTAGAAAACATTTTTCTCCAACTCTTCACCTTCATACTGTACCGGGTAAAACAGCAGGCTATTGAGTTCCTTGAAAACGGGCAGAACGGATTTGCGTGATACCGACGTCCAACAGCCAAACACCACGGATACTTTATCTTGCGACACCAGTTGGCGAGCTTTTTCTGCAAATAGAGGCCAGTTGGAGGCAGGATCAACGATCACCGCTTCCAGCTTTTTACCCATAACACCGCCCTTGGCATTGATTTCATCTATCGTCATCAGGGCCACATCTTTGAGAGATGTCTCCGAGATTGCCATAGTGCCAGACAGGGAATGCAGAATGCCGACCTTGATAGTATCGGCGGCCTGTGCCTGCGTAAGCCAGCCAGAAGCGGCCAGAGTCATTGCGGCGACAGCAGTTGCTTTCAAAACAGTACGACGTGACATGTTTTCTCCTGATAGTGGTGAGGTCATGGAACAAATAAAGCAAGTTTCTCACCACTGTTAGCAGATAACGTGCCAACCAACGAATTACACTAGTTATTGGCTGATAGGACATTGAGTTGTTCGAAGATATTTAGTAAATTTAGACTAAAAAAAATTTTAAAAATTTCATTCAGAATTCCGTCCAGAAAAGACATAAATGCAATACTCAGACGCAATGTAGGAACAGTAAAATTGGCACTATCCCTCACCCAAATACCTAGTATCGACAACTGAAACTATGCAAGCAAGATTGCATTTTAGCCACGACGTTAGATGTCGACTGATATTCGCGCCGAAGCATAAGCAAGTCACTCATTCATTGGAAATAGCAATGCTTCATTCTTGATTCGACATTTTCGATGGGCGCATATGGTGATCAATCATAATATTTAAGTGCGCAAACTATTTCCGCTCATTAGAAATGCGCGGGAAACTTCATTTTTAAGTGCACAAACGCACCCAAACCGTGCAAAAGCATAACTTTTCTGCGTTTTTGTGTAGCCTTAATGATTGTTAACAAAATTTATTTCCACACGGAAAATTCGACACAGGCTTCTACAAAGCTGGAACCTGGAATTCGAGACGAAAAAATAGACTTATAAGCGTTTGATTTTATTGAATATTTTCTTGGCCGCTAGGACTTATCGCCATTATGGCGTTTTACACCACTCTGATAAACATTGTTTTTTAGAACACACAATTACTTTTTTCAGTGCAACATACGTAACTCCAAACTTCGCATTTATCAAACGATTGTTCTACTATTTAGACGTAGGGCAATAGAAATTGATTCCATTAACATTCTTCAGGTGTGGTAATCATGATCAATCAATTTGATGAATTCAGCGCTTCGCCGTCGGCCGAGGCGAGCGACAAGGTTCCCGAGACAGTCAAAGGTGTTTCTGATGTTGCCAGATTGCAATATTTGATCGATAACACGCCTGCCATTATCTACAGTAGTGTCCCTACTGGAGATTTTAAAATGACTTTCGTCAGTAACAACGCACTCAATGTTCTCGGCTATCACCCTGAAGAAATGCTAGCCGATCCAAATTTCTGGTTCAATCACATTCATCCAGCAGATGTACCCCAAATCTTCTCAAGTATTGCAAAACTATTTACTGAAGGTGAGCGCGTTTACGAATACCGTTTCATGAGTCGTGCTGGACAATATGTTTGGATGCATGACATGCTCAGGTTAATTCGCGATGAGGATGGCAATCCGGTGGAAGTGATCGGATCTTTAACCGACATCACAAAACGCAAAGAGATGGAAGAAACCTTGTTCAAAAAAGGGCAAGAGCAACAATTACTCATCAAAAAATTGCAAGAAGCGCACGAGCAATTGTTGCAATCAGAAAAAATGGCCTCCGTTGGCCAGCTCGCGGCTGGAATAGCACACGAGATCAATAACCCTATAGGATTTATCAATTCGAATATTGGGAGCCTGCATAACTACGTAGAGAAATTGCTTGAAGTTATTGGTGGGTATGAAGACTTAATTCCCCAATCTTTAAGCGAGAGCCAGGCCCACAGCAAGATGAACGAAATCAGAGAAAGGGCTGATCTTGATTTTTTAAAAGACGATATACAAGATCTTGTACAAGAATCGATGGATGGACTCAAGCGTGTCAAGGATATTGTTCAGTCATTAAAAGATTTCTCCCACGTTGGCGAAACAGATTGGCAGGAGGCAGACATTCATCATGGCATAGACAGTACCTTGAATATAGTCAAGAACGAAATCAAATATAAAGCGAATGTCGTCAAAGAGTACGGACAATTACCACCTGTAAAGTGCATCATTTCACAGGTCAATCAGGTCATTATGAATTTACTGGTTAACGCCTCTCATGCGATTAAAGAGAAAGGGATTATCAAGGTCAGTACAGGTTGCGAAAAAGACCTGATATGGATCAAAGTACTCGATACTGGAAGCGGTATATCACCCGAAAATCTTAATCGCATATTTGAACCATTTTTTACTACCAAGCCAATAGGAAGTGGTACTGGCTTGGGCCTTTCACTCTCATACGGAATCATAAAAAAACACGGGGGTAAGATTGATGTCAATAGTGTTCCAGGAAAAGGCACATGCTTCACGGTGTGGCTCCCTTTGCGTCAGGAAAATAATATGGCGCATTAACCGCTTCAATGCCTGACGCAGTGCTATAAGGCAGCGTAAGCACAGAGTGAGATCAAATCAAATGGATACGGCAACAGTCAACCAGATTGATATCGCGAACGAACTGCAATTAGCTATCAACACGAATCAATTACAACTGCACTATCAGCCAAAGGCTGATTTGCAAACCGGCTTACTTGTAGGAATGGAAGCGTTACTTCGCTGGAATCATGCCAAATGGGGTGCCGTTTCTCCTTCCTTATTCATCCCTGTGGCGGAAAAGAATGAACTTATCATTCAACTGGGTGACTGGGTAATTAGACAAGCATGTCTGGACATTATTAGCTGGTCCGAAGCCAATCTCGTTACACCATGCGTAGCAATCAATATCTCCCCTATACAGTTGCAGGACCCTGACTTTATTGGTCGAATGTCCTCTATTTTGCAAACCATGCAGGTAAGACCTGAACAAATTTCGATCGAGATTACAGAAGGAATACTGATTGATCACGACTCTGGCATGAAACAGCTACTAGATAATTTTAAACAGCAAGGCTATAGACTTTCACTCGATGACTTTGGCACAGGATATTCGGCACTCAGCTATCTGAAACATTTTCCATTTGACTTTGTAAAGATAGATCAATCCTTCGTTCGCGATTTGCCAGACAACTCTGACGACATTTCAATTTCCAAAGCCATCATCGCAATGGCGCATAGTATGGGATTAAAAGTAATAGCGGAAGGCGTTGAGACCGAGGCCCAATGTAAGTTTCTGAGTGAAAATATGTGCGACCAGATACAAGGCTACTTTTTTTCCCCACCTCTCTCCTTTACGCAGATGACAGCCTTACTGAACAATTGTCCCGCACTGGAGAAACATTTATTGCGCATTGCAAGGCCAGATCGCACCTTACTGCTTGTCGACGATGAGCCAAATATACTGAGCTCGTTGAAGCGACTTTTACGCCGTGATGGATATCAAATACTGACGGCGGGAAGCGGAAGCGAAGGACTAGAAATTCTGAAAAATATTGCTGTCGACGTTATTATCTCTGATCAGCGCATGCCCTCGATGACCGGTGTCGAGTTTTTGCGTAATGCGAAAGAACTCTATCCCAATACTATCCGCATGGTTTTATCTGGGTATACCGAATTGCAATACATCACGGATGCCATTAATGAGGGCGCCATCTACAAATTTTTAACGAAGCCTTGGGATGACGAATTAATACGCGCCCATATTGCAGAAGCTTTTCAGTACAAAGAAATGGCTGATGAAAATCAGTCTCTTAATCTGCAAATAAAGACAAAGAATCAGGAACTGATTGCCGCCAATCGTCGGTTATCTGAGATTGTCAGGCAAAAACAAAGGCAGATCACAATAAATGAAATGAGCTTAAGTATTGTTCGAGAGGTGTTGCAATATGTGCCATTCCCAATTATTGCAGTAGATGATGAAAATATGGTGGTCTTCCTCAACAACACTGCCGAAGAGGTTCTCCCTGAATCAAAAATTGAATTAGGCTGCCAAATTGAACACCTGATTCCAGGAGTGGACAGCGGAATCAAGAAGCACACAGAAGGCTTGTGGTTCCCTGTTTATGTATACCAAAAATCATTTAAGGCCCAATGGAAGAATATGGGGAGGAGAAATCAACCAAGTGGGAAGATCGTCATGTTAATTGACGACAGAAAATGTCATTGACTCCAAAAAGAAGAGATCAATTACCAAGACTTTGCCCCCAACGATTGAGAATAGGAGGCATCGACGGTTACGTAACTTTGAAGCACATATAACATATTGGCAGAATTAGAGGCTGTTGCAATAGAAGAAAAAACTCTCCTTTTTGAGAGATGTTGCGTCTACGGATTCACACTATTCAGGGAAAATAACACATCATGTCAAACATTAGAATTGATGAAGTCGAGATTCCTAAAGTAGATAAAAATCGCATTTTTTATCCGTTTTCTGCTATTAAAACGAAAGATAGAGATGCCGGGGAGGGTCGTTCACTTTCCTCTGGGATACTTCAAAAGCAGGCTGAGGAACTCATTTTCAAACGCGAAGCTGGATCATTTCAACTAGGCCGAACCCCGCACCTCTTCAGGTATGTCAATAGTAAAGTCATACTGCAAGGAGGCATACAATGAGCGATGGCATATGCTCTGACGCACCGTCGGTTCTTCTCTTTGTCGATGATGAGCCAAATATTCTTTCTGCTCTACGTCGCTTGTTCAGACCCTACCCTTATAAAATACTATTGGCCAATAGCGGTCAAGAAGCCTTAGCATTACTTGAAAAGGAAGCAGTAGATCTGGCTATTTCCGATATGCGTATGCCAGTCATGGATGGTGCAGTATTTTTGGCACACGTAAGAGCGCGTTGGCCAGACACTATACGCTTGTTACTAACTGGTTATGCTGACATGCAGTCCACCATAGATGCCATCAACAGAGGAGAAATCTTTCGTTATATAACAAAACCTTGGAACGATAATGATATTGTTCTAGTAGTTAAACAAGCGCTGGAGCGCAAGGCATTAGAAGCAGAGAAAAAAAGGCTAGAAGCACTAACTCTGCGCCAAAACGAAGAACTTAAATCCCTTAATGCCAGTCTGGAAATCAAGGTAGATGAGCGAACCATAGATCTTAGGAAGGCTCATGCGTCGCTTTTAAGCGTCAACGACAAATTGAAGACCAACTTTCTCACGTCTATCAAAGTTTTTTCTAATGTTATAGAAATGCGCGGTGGCAAACTTGTTGGGCACTCGAGGCGGGTAGCCGATTTATCAAGAAAAATTGCAAAAAAACTCAACCTTGATTCTAAGGAGACTCAAGAAATTTTTGTCGCATCCCTATTAGCGGATATTGGCAAGATCGGTTTTTCAGATGAGTTATTGGCAACCCCTGTCAGTCAAATGAATGGTGAGCAGCTAGGTCAATTTCATAAACATACCCTACGTGCAGAGCAATTATTGATGCCACTCCAAGACTTGCAAGGTAGTGCAAAGATTATACGTGCGCAGCATGAACGATTTGATGGCAGAGGCTTTCCTGACGGCCTGGAAGGAGAAAATATCCCAATAGGCGCACGTATTTTGTCGCTATCAAGCGATTATGACAATCTACAGAATGGCAGCTTGCTTCAAAAAAGAATGCACGCGGAAGACGCGCAGGCATTAATTATTCGCGGTGCCGGAAATCGTTATGATGAAAAAGTTGTTGCAGCTTTCAAGCAAATTATTAGCAACAAGACTGACGAGATTGACGATCAAGAAATATCAACAGCGCAAATACAGCCAGGAATGATACTTTCTGCTGATGTGATTTCCAAAGAAGGTATGCTGCTTCTGCCTACCGATTACGTACTGGACCAGCACGTCATCGACAAATTGCGATTGTTCGAGCATCCCGCAGGCTCCAAACTAGTCATACGTGTACACAGCAACAGGAGAAAATAATGTACAGGATATTATTGCTCGATGACGAACCAAATGTTCTGCTGGCACTGCAAAGGAGCCTGAAAAGCGTCGCAAAAGAGATGAAAATGACAATGGAATTGCTTAATTCCCCTCAGGAAGCGATCAATCGCCTAAGTAATACAGCTTTCGACTTTATCATCTCTGACTACCATATGCCTGGCATGAACGGCATACAGTTCTTGTCCATTGCCAAGGAAATGCAGCCCCATGCAATACGCCTCATGCTGAGCGCATCTGCCGAATTCAAGACCATACTGGGTGCCATCAATGATGCCGAGGTGTTTCGCTACATCGCTAAACCCTGGAACCAGGAAGAATTGCTGGAAACCATACAGCTGGCAGCAGCGCGTCGTCAACAAATTATGGAAGACCAAAAACTGGCAGATGAATTGCGCCTGCAACGTGGCATGATCACGCCACAGGAACATGAGATGAAACGGCTGGAAGAAACCGAGCCAGGGATCACCAAAGTGAAATGGGGCCCCGATGGCTCGGTATTGCTTGATTAACTCATGCCGAATCAGTCATCACAAGTGAGTATGTCACTTTTATTGCAGGATTTTTTATAGCGCCTTGACAGGTATGCATAACAGACAAGAAAATATTCCTGTCTGAGGATCCAAAGCAGAATTTGCCGAAAACTGCTCAAAACAGGGCCGGTCATCACATTGCATGCCGCTGGCTGGCAAGTATTCGCGCATCAACTCCATCCATGCATCATTCACAGCCGTCACTGGCCCATTGAATTGGGCAACAGCATAAGCACCGCCTGGCAATGTTTTGACATTTGCATGAGCACCTGGCGCGAAGCCCTCAGTGATAGTGACGCATGCATCATAACGACATTTGTCCGCAACCGTGACGCTGGGATCGTCATACCCTATTCCATAACAGACTTGATCCTGTAAGCCATGGACTTGCATCCATGGCGTAACTTTACTGCGCCAGAACTCAGTAACACCTGGGCCATACGGGCCTATATAACGTTGGTAAGCAACGCGTACTGCCGGCAATTGAACAATATTTACTTCCATAAGATACTTTCGACGTGGTTGATACGAGCCACTATCTTCGCAAATACCGTTCACGTTTACCTGATCAGAATTGCTGAGTACCTGACTCAGATTGCTGTCATGTCTTGCACGGTTTTCATAACCTACCCGCACCTGAGCCAATCTGCGCTCATCGCTACCAGCCCGCCATTGGCTTGGAGTGCACTCAAACCGGAGCTTGAATGCGCGGGCAAACGCTTCGCCAGAAGCGAAACCGCATGCGAGCGCAATGTCCAGTACCGATGCTTGTCGATCGCAGGATAAACGCCAGGCTGCGGTTTCCAGACGTCGCCGCCGCGCATACTCTCCCAGTGTTTCACCCATCCAGGCGGAAAATATACGATGAAAATGAAAACGTGAAAAATGTGCCACTTCAGCCAATTTATCCAATTCCAACGACGTATCCAAATGCTGGTCTACATAGTCAAGAACACGGTTCAGGCGCCTGGCATATTCAACTTTATCATCATTACTCAACACTAACTCTCCCTATCAACTTCGACTTTCGACATCAACTGCTGAACATCTTTGGCAACTGCATCCGCTTTCGTCTGCAATAAAAAATGAGGTGCATCGTATCGGCATATTTCCATTTCATGCAATTGCGTTTTGATATCTGCATGGGCAGAGACTGGTATCAATCTGTCCCTGTTGGCTTGTAGATAGAGTACAGGCACTTTGATGCTCTGGAGTTTTTCTCTGACATCGCAACTCAACACCGCATGCAAACGGGCCTTTAAACTGGCGGGCCTGACACGTGCCAAAGCATCTGCCAACTGCATGCACAATTCTTTGCTGGAAAATCGCCCCAGTAACATATGGCTGAGGACCCGCAACGGTGCCAGTCTGGTCGGTAAATAAGGCAGCACAAATCTGAAACCTGCCATCCAGGGATAAGGATTACATGCAAAAGTCACACAAAGTATCAAGGCCTTCAGCCGCACTGGCTTTTTGGCAGCGATGGAAATGGCAATCGGGCCTGAGAACGATTCGCCCAGCAAAATATAATCTTCATCCTGCGGTAGTTGCGTCTGAACCAAGATCTCCAGTTCTGCGTAGCCCAGCGCTTGATCTGGCGGATATGTCAATACCAGTAGTTTACATCTACCATTCAATGCCTTATGCAAAGGCTCATAGAGTGTGCCTGTACCATCCATGCCAGGCAAGAGTACTATTGTCGTCATGCGAATAATGATTGCAGGCCGAGCACTATCAAGTTAGGTCAATGCATTTTCGGATATCCGGTGATTTGCTGTATCTCTTTATACAAAGGCTGCAAACGGGCATACATCTTTTGATAGACGCGGTGATACAGCTCGTTGTATATCTGGTGATGATGGGCGATAGGTTCAAAGGTTTTGCCTATGCGCGTCATCTCCTTGATGGCGACGTCAAAACTGGGATGCAAGCCCAAGCCTACCGCTGCATCGATAGCAGCACCCAAACCTGAGGTTTCATAGATATGCGGGCGCGATGTCGGCAAGCCAAAGATATCTGCCGTCAATTGCATGGCAGCGTCGCTCTGAGAGCCGCCGCCTGAGATTCGCAATTCAGTGATCGCCACACCGCTACGTTTTTCTATACGCTCTTTGCCTTCTCGCAAGGCATAAGCCAGTCCTTCAAGAATAGCGCGGTACATATGTGCACGCGTATGCACGTCACCAAAACCAATGATAGCGCCCTTGGCTTCTGCACCCGGCACCTTTATACCGGGTGTCCAGTATGGCTGCAGCATCAGTCCCATGGAGCCCGGCGGCACTGCATTCACCAGTTCATCAAACAAGGCCTCTGGCAAGACGCCCTGCTCTGCCGCCTGCAGTTTTTCATGATGACCAAATTGTTCCTTGAACCAGTTCACCATCCAGTAACCACGGAATATCTGCACCTCGGTACTGTAAGAACCGGGGATTGCTGCTGGATAAGGTGGTATGAATGGTGTCACTTCCAGGTATTTCTTGCTGGTGGTATTGATAGTGGCAGTTGTGCCATAACTGAGACAGCCTATATTAGGCTGCTGGCAACCTGCCCCTATCACTTCGCAAGCCTTATCTGCAGCTGCCGCAAGTAACGGAGTGCCTGCCAGTATGCCCGTCGCTGCTTCTGCCGCCAGATTGATATGTCCCATCACTGTGCCAGGCGGCACCAGTTCTGGCAAGGATTCTGCCTTTACCGCCAACGCCTGCCATTTCCAGTCCAGCTTGCCTGCCCATTTCAAACCCTTGTAATCAAATGGCAGATAACCAACTTGCGAACCTATGGAATCGATGAAATTGCCGCACAGCCGATAATTCAGATAGCCAGACAACATCAAGTATTTGTCCGTCTTGTCCCAAATTTCTGGTTGATGCGCTTTGATCCAGTTGGCTTCGGCCTCACCACGAAAAAAATTGATGGTGCTGGCGACGCCTGCCAGCTTGAATGCCGTCATCCACAAGGGATTGACGGGTGGGACAATATCGGTGCGCCTTTGATCCAGCCAGGTAATTGCCGGGCGCAAGGGCTGCCCCTGTTTATCCAGATTGATCATGGTGCCGCGCTGCGTAGTCACTGCTACACCGTGTACCGTAGCAGGTGAAATCCCCTGTTCATTCCATAAACGGCGACATGCTGTGCACACCGCTTGCCAATAATCTTCAGGATGATGCTCCGCCCAACCCGGATGATCTGAGAAATAAGCTTCCAGATGCACCTGGGATTTAGCGACGATATTGCCGCGCAAATCAAACAGGATAGCCCTGACGCTTTGGGTGCCGTTGTCTATGGAGAGGATATATTGTTTGGACATGATTTTTGATTTTATATAGGCTGCCGCTGATTTCGCCAATCAGGAATGTTTTCCCTGTCTGGCAAAGAATAATACCTGTTCCACAATTGCAAATAAGCTGCTTGTTCGTACTCCCATCGCTCATCATCCCATTTTAGTTCAGGCTGGCAGATAGCACGAATGCGAGGTAGCAATGCCAGGCCACCTTTGCGAAGCAATAACCCCAGTCTGGTTCTGCGTAACATCAAGTCTTCCAAATGCACAACCTCTTCAAATCGTGCCGCCCAGCGCAATTCTACCCACATGGTCATCGTTCCTGGTATGTAATCCAGTTCACCATCCTGGGCTATCTGGACAATTTCAGCAGCGGACTCACCATAGTGACCTTGTAGTCGCGACTTTTGCGTATGACTTAGTTGCTTTACATTCGATAAATCTGAAGGGCGGGTAAACAAGCTATCAGCTTCCTGATCAGCCTGATGATCAGGAAATAAATGATTGATGTGCTTCAATGCATCTTGCGCTATGAGTCTGAAAGTCGTCAACTTACCGCCTGTGACTGTCAGCAAACCTTTATCCAGCCAGATGGCATGATCACGCCCTTCCTTGGATGGATCGGCCTTACCTGTATCAATTACAGGTCGTATGCCTGCATAGCTGGCAATGATGTCGTCCAGCTTGAGTTGCAATTGCGGGAATTGGTAATCCATGGCCGCCATCAGGTAAGCAACTTCGTCCGCAGTGATAGCGGTCTCTTGCTGCATGTCAGCACCATGATCTACATCTGTGGTGCCCACAAGGCTGACGCCCTCCCAAGGGTAAACAAAGACAGGTCGTCCATCACGGGGGTGCATGAGGCTTACCGCCTGCGCTACTGGCAAGCGCCAGGCAGGTAATAGCAAATGGCTGCCACGCAAGGGACGCAATCTCGCACTTGCTCCTTGTTGCTGGCGTAGTGCATCAGCCCAGGCACCGGTTGCACTGATGATGACTTTCGCATTAATTTGATACTCTTGCTTGCTCACAGCATCTTGCAAGACAACGCCACTGGCCAGCTCATTTTCATACGTGACACTTTTTACCGCAAGATAATTCAAGGCGGTCGCGCCAGCAGCACGCGCTTCCTGCAAAACTCTGAGCACCAAACGGGCATCATCAGTCTTGGCATCCTGATAGCAAGAACCGCCTTTCAAATCAGCCGCAGCTATATGAGGTGCCAGCATCTGAAAGTCCTGTGCCGAAAAATAATGCTTGCCACGCAAACCAGCCAGAAAATCATAGATTACTAAGCCGATAGCAAACATCCAGCGCCCCGGCTTGCGGCCCTGATAGTCGGCAAATGCAAAACTCTGCGGTTCTACCAAGCCTGCCGCAGCGCGCATCAATTGCTGCCTTTCGCGTACAGAATCCCGGGTCAGGAGAAATTTACCCTCTTTAATATAGCGCAAGCCACCATGCACAAGTTTGGATGAACGACTCGATGTTCCCCATGCAAAGTCTTTTTGCTCGACCAGCAAAGCGCTTAAACCGCGTCGTGCAGCTTCCAGCAATATGCCTGCACCGGTAATCCCGCCTCCAATGACGATGATGTCCCAGTTTTGCTCATGATTGGCTAATTCATTGAGGGAGTCGGCACGTGATCTGTCTTTTTTCATCGCGCTACAACTTCTACAGGCAACAACTTGCCCGGATTCATGATGCCTTGCGGGTCGAAATGCTTGAACAGATGACGCATGCCGGATATTCCCAAACTGCCTTTTTCTGACTCCAGGTAAGCTGCATGGTCACTCCCCACTCCATGCTGGTGGCTGATGGTGCCGCCATTAGCGACGATGGCAGCAGACACTGCGGACTTAAGCCTGCGCCAACGCGCATGGTCTTGCTCATAATCACCAGTCAGGCGATACACAAAAGTCGAATACACACTGGCACCTTGACCATACAAATGGGACAAATGCGTATAAGCGTGCACCTGTTCATTTTCTGTTGCCAAGGCATCCCGCCCGGCTTGCTCCATATTCAGCATCATGGTCTTGACCCTGGACCAGTCGCAGGCTGTCTCTACGGTATCTATGGCATAACCTTGCTGCCAGGCGCTATTGCGCAGATACACATTCCTGAACCGCCCCTGCTTCCATTTCTCGCCCATGGTCTTACCTACATGAACACCGCTATGTTGACCTGCAATTTTCAATGCAGATCTGATTGCATGGCTCACCTGGGACTTTTCGCCACTGGCACCAATGAGCAATACGCACTTAGCTTCATCACAAGCACGCAAGCGTAGATAGGATTCCAGCAAGCCTATTAACTTCTTGTGGCCTGCCAGTGTCAGGCTAGTCAGGGTTTCTGTTGCATTTGACAGGCGCAACATGGATAGACCTGGCTTGGTTTGGACGATAGTTCTGACCGCGGTTTGCGCCACATCCCAATCAGGGAAAAACACGGCATGAAATTCCTCACCTGCTGGCAAAGGTGTAATGCGCACTGTCACTTCCGTCAGTATGCCCAAGCGCCCTTCCGAACCCAACAGCATTTCCCGCAAGTCCAGCCCGGCAGCGGAGGCGGGGAAAGTCTTTATATCGAATCGCCCAGCGGGAGTCTCTACTCTCGCCCCTGCCAGCAATTGCTCTATCCTGCCATACCGCAATGACTGCTGGCCAGAAGAGCGCGTAACCACCCAGCCGCCCAGTGTAGAGTATTCAAATGATTGCGGGAAATGCCCCAACGTATAGCCGTGTGCACGCAATTGTGCTTCCAGGTCTGGGCCAAAGACGCCGGCACCAAAGGTCGCCAGTTGTGCCTCTGTGTCCAGGTTCAGTAATTGCGACATGCGTGACATATCGACTGACAAAACCGGTTGCACACTCTCAGTAACAGCCAGATGTCCAACCACGCTGGTGCCGCCACCATAAGGTATCAGAGCGATGTTGTGCAATGTGGCGAAATCCAGCAAGCTGCGCACATCTTCAGCACTTTCAGGATAAGCCACGCCATCAGGGAAATGGCTGATCTTGCCAAAACGCATTTTGAGCCAGTCTGGCAGGCTCTGCCCCAGGCTGTGCCTGACACGTCCCAAAGCGTCTGTGTCAATCAAAGAATGCGCTGGCAAGCGGCTGGCTGGCACCTGCTGACAGACCTGATTTAGCTCGGCATCAGTCTGCGGTGTACCCTTCCCTATTCGTTCCTGCAAAAAACTCAGGGCATCTGCATTGATCGCATAAGTAACACTGTCATCTCCCCAACCATTCCAACGTCGCATTTTTTCTATCCCTGAATTTAACCCGAGCTTGATATACTCACAAATTGACTTGTAGCTTAATCAAGTGTCACCTCCAGGTATTGCGCTTTCATGACAAGGTTCTTGTTTTAATATGCCAAATTCACATACAGGCTCAGCCGCAGGCAACCGTGCCGCCGGACGGGTCGCTGCCGCCTACCTGCAACCCTTGCTTGAACTGGCGAATGAATGTGGTTTGGATTTGCGTACATTAGCAACCATGGCAGGCATGGCTGAAGATGCGCTGAGCACGCTGCAAGAAAGCATAGCAGCCGCAGAATATGTGCGTTTGCTTGATGCCGGTGCAGCGTTGAACAAAGACCCGCATTTTGGCTTGCATGTAGGCGAAAGAGTAAAGCTCGGCACCTACAATGTATATGGCATGATACTCATGAGCTGCAAGGACTTTGAGCAGGCCTTCCAGCAAACCATGCGTTATGAGGGGCTGGCACATGATCTGGGGCGCTCGGCACTGGTAGTCGATGATGTAGCGACAGAATACCAGTGGCATAGCCATTATCCGCAGGCCAGCAGGCACCTGGTAGAAAGCGTGTTCGCTGGCATACGCGTATTTGGCAACTGGTTTGCTGGCACTACCTTGCCTGACGCTCCGGTTCATTTCAAGCATGCGTCACCAGAAGACTTGAGAGAACATCAACGTCTTTTTGGTGCTGAAGTATATTTTGATGCAGCTGTCAACTGCGCCCGCTTCCCGACTGCCTTGCTGAGCTGGCCTGTACCCAATGCCGATGTCAGTATGTACCCGGTTTTGCAGCGCCACGCCGAACAACTACTCAAACAAAAGCAGCAAGCCCAGCAAGATGGCGGCATCGTTGCGCAGGTCAGGGCTGCTATCAGCAATAATATGGCGCAAGACCAGGCTAGATTGCCCCTGATAGCACAAGAATTATTACTGAGTCAGCGCACCTTGCAGCGCAAATTGAGCGAGGCTGGCATCAGTTTCCAGCAAATTCTGGATCAAACCAGAAAGGACACTGCCATCGATTACCTGCAGAAGACCGGTTTCAGCCTGGCGGACATCGCCTTCCTGCTTGGCTATCAGGAACAAAGTGCTTTCAATCATGCCTTCAAGGAATGGACAGGCGCAAGTCCAGGTGCATACCGGGAAAAACATTTCTCACGCAAATGAAAAAATGCGGGGGCGATTTACACGGCTCCCGCATTTTACAAATTTCGGACGGTGGCTTGTCCGCTTAAATGCGAACCAAGCACACCTCACTACCGTCATACATATCGGTTGTATGTACAGCAGCTAGAGATACTATAACTCAAAATTATGACGGCTGCATGAATTGCTATTTGAGTTACATCAAACTCACAATATAAGCTTCATGCGCTTGTGCTCATGAAGGCGCATCAGCCGCAGCGTCAGTGACTGGAATGCTTTCAAAGCGAAACAAGTCTTGCACGGAACAATTAAACAGCTCAGCAAAGGCTTCTATGAATTCGACCTTCCAGTGTTCTGCCTTGTTATCGACGATACGTAATAATTGAGAATGCGAGACAGTTACCCGTCTTGCGATCAGCAGGCGGTGTAAGGCAGAAACCGAACGGATCTTATGCTCAACCATCAACTCACGGATTCTGAGCTCGGCTTTTATTTTGTGTCCGGACATGGGGAAAATTATTGTTACTGGGTTTGTAGTAAGCGTGATTGAACTTCAATCAACGGCTGCGATGATACAGGATATAAGCATTTTTTGCGGTCACCGCATAAAAACAACATGAAACATTCTATTTTCTTCACGCCATGCTGGATTTTTTCTGAAAGCTGTGGCAAGATCAATTCATCGAATTTGGCAAGACTTTTTAAACATTTTTTATTTAGGAACACTACGTGAAATCTACCTGGCTCCAACAACTGCAACAAGACATGTGCTTAATAGCACTGGGCTTGCTGTCAGCATTGTCGGCCAAGGCAGTGGCGGGATTGGGCTATCGTGATGCGCCAACAAAACTGGCAACAGCAGCTGACGCAATATCCAAACGTATAGATACCAATCGCATTATTCGCACAGTCGCCAAGCATGTGAGTACCCGTAACGAGCAGTCCAATCCAGTTAATTTTACGCTTAACCCTAAACAAATCAACCGCATCCGAAGGTCAGCCCTTCAGGTAGCAGGAGCAAATTAATAATAGCTCCTCCCCGCCTCAAGCTGAAAAGCCCGGATGCCCTAAAAAGCTCCGGGCTTTTTGTTTAATCATCTGCTGCTTTTGTAAAAAGCGCAGATCCAGCAGTAAAACCCGCGCAAGCGGTCGTGGCCAGCAATAAGGTCACGGAAACACAAGTAAGGCACGACACAAGCTAAATTTGATCAAGTTTATTCAAGTGCATCTTAGTCAAAAGAAGAAGCAAAAGCCAAGGGGAAGTCCCCTAGCTATTTTTTAATATCAAGGAAGGGAGGTAAACATGTTTGCTGTATTCTGGATAGAAATCCACAAGCAAATAAAGATGTCTCATTGCAGAGAATTTGATACCGGCAACATGATTGCCGCCCTCAAATTTGCTGACAATCTGAGACAAAGACAAGCCGCAGGAGAATATATACGCCGTATCAGCATGTCGTCAGAAAATACCAATTCTGTCGGTGTACCAAGTGCGGCTATAGACTATCACTGGGCCGAACACAAGATTGCCGCATGATATCGCACAACACATCAAGGCAATCATCCATATGATCCACAATATGCAAAGACCTGAGCAAGCTCAGGTCTTTTCATTTACAGAGGGTACTCAGAATTAATTGCCTTTCAGCGATACGATTATTGCCTGCTATTTGACGCAATTGATCCACGATGCCAGCGGGTGAGAAGAAGTTGGTTCTTGCACTGAATAGTGCGGCACTTTCACTATATCACCTTGATCCTGGACTGCTTTGGGTGCCAGTAAATTACTGATATTTTGAGATAAATTCTCCCGATGATTTTCTTTCAGCCATGTCACCAGTTTGTGGCCAGAATCAGTGTCCATCGTCATCAAGACCCGGGCTGACTCAAAAAGAGAATTTTGAATCGGCATCTCTTCGCAACGTCCTGGGCCATTCACGGCCAGCTTGTAATTGGTTTGGATCGAATTGACAAATCTATCCAGTTTGATGAGCTGGTTATCGCGATGGGATTCGTCACGATATTCATCTGCACTGCTCTGCTGTAAAAATGCATTGCGCTTGCGTGGGTTACCTTTTTTTGTCAATTCCAGCAAGCGGTCCAAACCTATATGCCACACCGCACAGTTGGCATGATTAATCGAGCGCCCCACAGTCAGGGCAGGAACCTCATCTTCAGCAAAATGACGCCCGCGTGCCATCAATTTTCCAGCCCCGGAGTAAGCATAATTCTTCAAAGGTATATTGACGTTGGGATTAAATCTGTAAGACTGGTCACTTGCCAAAGGCACGCCAAGAACATCCAGCTGCCCTTCCCTGCGTTGTTCAAGCAAGGAATCAAAGGCCCGATAGATAGAAGGGCTGATAACATAATCAATCATACTGCTTCGCGTATCCGCCAGCGAGCCACTCAAATCGCCCCTGTCACTGACATGAGCGTCAACCAGGATCAACAAACACGACAAATCCTGAGTACCCACCAGAATTTCTGAGTAAGCACGAATCAAGGCATCCACACCCAAATTATCTGATGAACCAGCATCATATAAATGCAAGAACTTGGGACTGGGATGATGATAAAGCTGGCTGTCCGCGTTAAAGTTCTTCAAGGCCAGCGGAACAAACAAACCTGGGTAGGCAGCAGAAGCCGCAACTGCATCTGCGACACGCAGTTGTTTCAAATCCGAACCAATTTCCTTAAACGCTGCGTCAGTGAAAGTAAAGCCCTGCAAACTTGCTTCAGAAGAATTCAATCCTCTGGTCGTCAAGCTATCCGCCCCGATAAAGCGATGCGCATGTGAACTATTGATATACAAAGAGGGCCTGCCTGGCTTGCGTTCTCCCAAATCGCCATAGACTGCACCTTTGTATATCCCGGCATCAAATACATCTGCCAGTATTCTGGTCGCATTCTTGCCAGACGTCAGGGTAGGCACAAAATTAATTGGATTAGCTGAACGATATACCCAGGAGGATAAATAATCCTTGCGAAGCTGGGCCGACATCACTTCAAAATCGGCCTTGCTTTCCAACGGTTTTAAACTGACCGCAGCAGCAGTCAACGAACCACCGGACACAGAGGACAACGCAGTGACTTCATCAAACAGCCCAAAATTACGCAATTGAGCAATCACTCCCAAGCCAAAATTTGCTGCCCGCAAGCCGCCCCCAGAGATCGCCACGCCAACAAACATCGGGGTGCGACAGGGATCATTCTCAGCCACATCGGCGCTTGCACAGCCCATACTGGAAGGGTAATTCGCACGCGGCACACTGGTATCTGCGCTAGTCGCCTTCAAGTTTATATGAGGATTTCTTTCGTCAAGCTGCAAAGTAGCACAGCCTGACAAAAACATCGTTGCCCAGATCGAAGAGCCAATGACGGCATTTTTTATCGGGGAAATATTCAACATCCAGACTCCATGATTCACTAAATATTTGAATTCGCTGCCTGGCATCTCCGCAGGAAATTCAACAACAAGCTTAATAGACTATTAATTATTGCAGAGGTTCCACACTATCTCACAGTGTTGCTGCTGGCGTGCGGCTTACCTGCAAAACCGCAAAAACACCTGAATACAAATATCCAAATAAGTTTGTCTTTTTAATCATCGTCGACTACATTGTCAAATTGAAATTTCAATGAAATAGCAACGGCGATTGCTATACACCCGAGAACTTACGAAGCCACTCAGCCCAAATTTCTAGGAGAAAGTCAGCATGAGCACGACCATAGGCAATCCATCCTCCCCTAATCCCGGCCTGGCCATGACACTTGCGGCAACCGCATATTGCACAGATCCTGTCACGACACTCAATAACCTGAACAATGGCTGGACTGCCGTCTGGGTGGCCACGACCGATATCAATGGCAATATCGCCTTCATCGCCTACAACGGCAGCTCACAATATATCGTAGCCATACGCGGATCACTACTCAACTTCAGTTGGCAAGCCTTTGACAACTGGTTTGTTCAAGATCTGAACGTCTACAAACAGACTGCCTGGATATATCCTGCCAGCGATGCACAACCCATGATCTCGCAAGGCTCTTCTGACGGACTCAACGACCTGAGCCAACTCGTTAGCGCATCCGGGCAAACGATCTATCAATACCTGGCAGCAAATGCAATCGGCAACGACATCTCTATCGGCGTCGTCGGCCATAGTCTGGGCGGTAACCTCGCCACTGTATTTGCACCCTGGCTGCTGTATCAATTACAGCAAAACAAACTCACGCCCCCTGCACTCTTCCCCGTTTTGACGTTCGCAGCACCAACTGCTGGCAACCAGGCTTTTGCAGAAGCCTACGATAAAAGTTTTCCGGCATCGTGGCGCTACTATAACGAGATCGATCTCGTCCCCATGGCATCTGACTCCCTACGCTCCGCCGAACAGCTCTACTCTCCAGCACCTGAGGCCAGCAGCATAGAAACCACTTACGGCAAAGTCACCGTCACACTCCAGAAGGCGATTGGACTCATTGCAGATTCCATTGACGTGTCTGAACTCCGTTGTGGTTCATATTATGCGCAAACAAATCAATCCAATGGCAGCGTCGCGCTGAACACATCAAAGACCTTGAATCCAGTAGATACCAGCAAGCCCCTAATCGAACAATGGTTTGACCAAGTCGCCTCGCAACATGTCCAAAGCACATATCTGTCTTTCTTTGGACTATCACCAGTGACATGTGCTTCTACCTAGATGCTGACAAGCCGCCGCCCAATCTGAGCAAAAAAGCGCACAAGCCCTTGATATTCAAGGGCTTGTGCGCTTTTAAACGGCTATGCAAATCCAAAACAGGAACAAGGCGAAAGCCATCTACCCCCAACACTGCGCAGCACTACAACCTACCCCCACTGAGCTGCCATAACAAGGAAATCAGTGGCCAAATATTTTTTGCCATTTTTCATGGTGTTGCTGCGCCTCAAGTACAAAATGGGGTCAAGTGCACTGCGCAAAACGAGGTCAGGCCTCTTAAGCAAACATCCTAAGTCATTGATTTTCAACAAATAAATTCTAATGTTTGCTTTGGCGCGATTTTCGGCGGGGCCGATTACCACGCTTACATTACGACAATTCTAAACTAAGAGCCTGTTCGAGATCTTTTTTGATCACCCCCGCCGCAAGAGCAAAGTGAGGAATGCCAAATTAACGAATTGCAAGCTGGTATTCAATTGTCGCTCACAGTTTTTCCAAAGGCGATGGC